>UMDC01013315.1_pt1 | contig 14460 bp, 16 predicted proteins | sample 1964391 | NCBI WGS metagenome assembly UMDC01 (sample SAMEA4835984, study PRJEB28245) | human gut metagenome | biome: gut microbiome; material: fecal sample | place: Denmark | collected 2008 | reverse complement strand
GCCGCCACCCAAAAGGCTGTTATTGGCTGCGTTAACAATAGCGTCTACTTTTAACGTAGTTATATCTGCTTTTATAATTTGTAACGGCATTATGAGGCCTCCCGTAAAACATTATAATTTTATTTTACACCAGCAACGCTTTTTGCGCAAAAATCAGGCGGTTAAATTAAAAAGTAATTCCTTTTAACTGCAAGGCTTTGAACAGCGCTGCAAACATCATCCCATAACAAATAATAGAACAAACTTCATCCTTAGTAAACTGCATTACAATTCACCCCACAACAAATTTATCACAGAAGCATTTTGCGGCAAGCTATGTACAATAGCCAGTAAAATATTAACTATAACCATCAATACAACAACTGCCTGTAATCGCTTGTGCGGATAAAAATATTCAACAAAAACATAAGCTAAAGAACTACACAACCAGGCACCTAACGCATACCCCATATTATCACCGCCTTAATTTTTATAATAACTACAAAACCGGAGCTGCGCATTTACAACTCCGGCTTTTTTATTTAATCTTCATTCAAGCTGCGCAGCTTGTTTTGTGCAATAGCAAAATCCATACCGGCAGCAGCCTTTAAAAATTTACGCGCCCAGTCAATATCCTCTTTCTCTAAAATACAGCCAAAATCGTATAAACCTTTAGCGTCACCTGTTTTTTGCAGTTTATCCAAAAGCGCTGTCAAAACATCATCGGAATAACCGCTTTTTACTTCATAATCATCATCGTTTTCGGCAATAACATTATCATAAAAGCCTTTTGCCAAAAGCCCGCCAATAAAACTGCCTACTGCCCATGCAACCGGAAATGCCATAATAAATTACCTCTCTTTCTTTTGCAAATCTTATTTACATCACTATCACCAGCAAAGTCTTACCGCTTTTGCTGTACTTATAGTATAAAAAATGAGATAGCCAAATTTTGGCTATCTCAAAGAAAGAAATATAAAAGTTTTTTATTTTAAGCTCTTGTTGCAAGAAATGCTTTTATATCCAAAGCTTTTTCTTCAGATTCTTTAGTTAATTTTCCATCTTCGGTTAATATTGGAGTATCGAGCAACGCTTTTATAGCAACTGCAATTGATGCTACTTCCGCTATGCTTTTTTTGTCTTTTAATGAATATTTCGAATAGTCAGCCCCATTTTCTATCATAATATCATACATGTTTTCAATCAAAGGTTTAAAAATGTCATCCAATCTTCCCAATAAACTCTCAAACATATTCGCTCTCGCCTTAATGCCAAAGCACAAAGATTTAACCGTATTCATTTCTTCTCTATATGCTTTAGCTTCGGCTAAATTACTATATGCTTCATCTTTTTTGGCTGCTGCTTTAGAACTTGCAATAAATCCAAAAACCAACAATGCGGGGGCAGCTACTAATCCTCCTAAAACAGCGGTACCAGCAGCAATACCTCCACCGCCAGCGGCTAAAGCACCTCCGCCAAGCCATGCCAACGTAGCATTAGTTGCAGCCGCCCCACTTAAAGCAGAAATAGCGGTTCCAGTAGAAGCTGCTGCAAAAGTCATCGTAGCACCATATGCGCCAAAAGCCGTAATTGCTCCTATCGCTGCTCCACCAGCAACACCACCAGCAATTGCAGTAGCCATACTTTCAAGTTCTTTTAAAGCGGCTTTATCAAGTTTAATTTTAGATAATTCATCTAATCCTTCACTATCTGAAAAATCTACATTTTTAAGTTTAGTAAACCCTTTCAAAAAACGTTTCATATTTATGTCAAGAACATAAATTTTTTTATCACCTAAACTTTTTACTGCATCATTACTATCTTTTCTTGCTGTATTTGCTTCATTAGTAGCTGATTGAATTATATCATTCGCTCTTTCATTTACTCTATTAGCCTCTTTATTGTCTTGGTGTGCGTCAATAGTTTTCTTTACTCCTACTCCGGCTGCCGTTGCTAAACCAGCTAAAGCAGCTCCTACTAAAAACGGTATAGGCATATATATTCCTCCTTGAAAATAAACAATTATCACATTCTTAAAGTTTCATCACTATTCATTAAGTCATTAAATTCATCAAAATTATTAAACTGCACCTCCTTGCCTAAAGCTGATGTAACTTTGTTGGCATTTGCAATAACACCATCTACATCTCCTATATTTAAAGAACTTTTTAGTTCTTCAAAAGCATTATTAAATAAAACCATGTGTTTGCCTAAATACTGTATGATATTTTCTTCCAGTTCTTTTCGATAAGCACGTATCAGTTTTATGTGCTCCTCACATTCTTTTTCAATAGCAATACGCCTTTCACGCGCCAGTTCTTTTTCTTTTAAGGACTCTAATAATAATCCATAACTAGCAGAAGAAATAGTATATCCTACCATACTGCCAATCATAGCCCCAACAACAGGAATTGGTATAACCGCCTGACCAATTGTAGCAAACATTGCAGAACTAATCATACCTGTACCTTGCTCTCCTAATTCCTGAAAACATTCCACTCCGTTTATTTCTCCATTGAAATATCTTTTAAGACTCTTTCCAACCGTTACACTGCAAGTAACAATTGTAGCAGGCAAATTAGTTTTTGATAAACTTCTAACAGTTGCATTGCCTGCATTTTGCATAACACCCTTTAGTGCGCTTCCTGCAAAACCAGTTCCATAAGATACTACTGTACTACAAGCAGTATCTTTAGCAACATTCTTTACAGCTTCTTCAGGTTCTAAATCACCTTTATATAAAGCAACCATATTTTGAACCATAGAAACCGTACCACCAATTACAGCACCTGTCTTGGCAGCTTCTACGCCAGCACGATGAGAAATTTCGACAATATCTTTTGCCGTTGATAATTTCGGATGATTTCTTGCGAAAACAGCTTCCTTACTTGAAACTTTGCTTTTCCGTAAATTCTTTTTTATTTTTTGTAAATTTTTTATTTGTGCTTCTTTTTGTTGTACAATGTCTAATTTTCCTTTCTCTTTAGCTGTTTTAACTTGTTTTTGCAGAGCAGCTATTTTTTCATCTGCAACTTGTTGCATTTTATCATAATAATCAGAAGGCACTTCGATCTTAGCGTCAGCCTCCAAATATTTCTCATATTTCTTTTTCTGTAATTCTTTTAAAGCCTCCGCAGGTGTTTCTTTAATAAATTTCATCTGGCTGCCAGTACCACTAATAACTTCACCATTCTCATCAACTATTACATGGTCATACAAAGGATGGTTCACTTCTCCAATATCATCAGTGCGTACCTTCCTCTCTTTTTTGCCATTAATGATATTTTCTGCATTAGTTCTAGCTGTTTCTTTTACCTCTGCTGCAAAACCAGCCTGTTGTTTTGTATTTTGATATTCATTTTTAGGATTAATTTTATACTTTGAAATTTTTTTCAAAGATCTCGTTAGTTTTTCACCAGTTTCATTATCAACGCCAGAATATGCTACTAAATGTTCTTTATTGGCCGCTCCATATCTTTGAACGATTTCTGAAGCTGCGCCTTCGGCACTTGCTTTCTTTAAATTCTCTTCATTCTTATTTTCTTTTTTCTTTTTATCTTCCATTCTTACCAATCCTCTCAAATTTCTGTTTTAATTCTTGACAGCTAATAATATTTAAGTTAATCCACTCATTAAAAGTTAATTTATCTGCAAAATATTTATACATTGCTTCTACGTTACACTTTTCTGGTCGATGATAATAAATATTACATAAATTTGTAGTCTTATCAAAATATTTACAAATTCCCGTACCATCATCTAAATCTTTATATAATTCATGCCCTTTTAAAGATTGGCAACATAATCCGCATTTATCACAAACAAACCTCACAATAAATCACCAACCAATCATCCATAAATGTTTTAAACTCTTTCTTATTATAAATTTATACAAAAATTTCCACTACCTTTACCATATCCCCCTGGCTGCGTAACCACATATTAATACCTTTACCAAATACTTCGGCCGAAATTAAATAGCCATTTTCATTCTGCTGTTCTATTTTAGCCGTTGGTAATCTGTCTAAAACAGCTTCTACAGAAGGGCCTTTGTACCAGAACTTTATTTTTTGCAGTTTGCCGCCGTACATAAACTGTACTCGTTTGCGGAATTCTCCTTCTTCAAACCGATTTTGATACGGTACATTAAAATGCCTATCTGTTACAGCATATTCCTTTATGCGGTCAATCCTGTAAATAGTTGGAAACGGGTCATTTTCCACCTCAAATTTTATTTTTTCAAGCTGGTTTTCCTTATCTATAAACCCTACAAGGTAAAAATAAAATTCGGAGAACATTATGCCTACAGGCTTGAGTACACGGCTTACATCATCACCACTCTGGCGCATGTAGGTTATTTTAATTTCTTTATGTGCTCTTATTGCCGCAGATAAATTCCACATTTTTTCAAGAATTTCTTTTTTGTGCCGTGGTTCTACGTAATGATATTTTTCGTTAGCAATCAAATCCGTTACTTGCCGTCTGTTATCCGGCGGCACGCAACAGCTTATAAGTTTTTCCAGTATCGGGAATAATTCAGCCTTTGTCAGCGAGCGGCTTTCAAGCAAAACTTTCAGCACGGCAAAAGTTTCTTCGTTGGTTAGTAAATTACGCAGCGGAGGCACAAGACGGTAGGCATTAAGCTTTCTGTCGTAGATAAGTTCCTGAACTAAGCCGGTAGTTTCGCTTCTGTCAGCAAAAAAAGACCGCAAATCCTCTATGTCACGCTGTATTGAACGCAGCGAGCAGTTATATTTTACTGCTTCGCGTGCCTTATACAATGGCTTGCCTTCAGCAAGCTGCGCATACATAGCAAGCAGACGGTCTTTAGCTATTTTTAAGTCTTTTTGTTCCGTAGTCATAATACTTACCTTCCGCAGACAATTTTATATATTATATATTACAAAACTATCTGGCCAGCATTGTGGCTATGTGTAATTTATTTTAATCAAAAACTGCTTTAATTTTAAAGCAGAAGTGCAGATTTTATATAATTCTATAAATTACAGCAAATTACCTTCTTTAAACATAATTAAATATTTTCGCTGCTGCTTAAAAGTAAATTTACATCTATGTCAAGCCCTACGGCAATCGAAAGCAGGGTTTCAAGCGAATAGCTTTTACCGTTATTGCCGCGTTCTATCTGACCTAAATATGTTGTACTGATACCGATTTTACCTGCAAGCTGCCCCTGAGTATAGCCGCGCATTTTTCTGTAATATGCAATTTTCAAACCTATCATTTTATATCGCATTGCAAACACGGCTATCCTCACACTCCCTATATTTTATTTTCTCATATTTTTAATTTTTTATTTTGCACTTATAGACTGTATTTTTAGGTATATAGTTTGTGTTGGAGTTTTGTTAAGTTAAACAAAAGGCAGCCTGCTGTGAAGCTGCCTATAAATGAAGTTATTCAGTTTTTCCAGTCCGGCGCTTCCCGTACGTTTACTTGGTAAAGTTTGCCTTCAAAAAAGCCAAAGCTGTATATCTGCCCGTTGGGCATTAAATAATTAAGCCAGTCCGGCTCTACCGAAAGTTGATAGTAAGGCTGCATTTTTTGTGCAACCTGGTTTTGGCTGTCGCCGATTTTTATGCCATTGCTAAAACTGCCTGTAAAACTTTCAATTACGCTAACGCTATCCTGCACCTGGTAATTAAAATACGGCATAAAATCAACCACTACGCCGTTGGCAAACACGTTGCTAATATGTATTGTGCCCTTGCCTTTTTGCGATTGAATCGGTGCTTTGCTGTAAAATTCATCTTCGGTAGAATTAAAGTTTAAGCCGTCAAAATTAAGGTTGGGCGTTGCATTTTTATAATGCTTTTTGATGATACCGAGGTTTTCGTGCATTGTTTTTAAATCCTGCTGCACCCGGTCTAACGGTTTGTATACATCTTTCAGCACGTTATTTTTCCACAGCAATTCTTTAAATTGCGGGTGTATCAGCAAATATTCCGGCACGTCCTGCTCTCTGCCGTTTTTCCATGTTAAGGTGGTTGTGCCTATTTGCAGCACGTCGCCGTTGTAGGCATACCCAGGCAGCTCGCTGCCATCGGCGCCATTGGGCAGATATAAAACGCCCAGGCAATTTCTGTAATTAGGAAAGGTTTCAAAAAATAACTGCTGCGTTCCGTAAAGCACATAACCACCGTCAAGAGGTTGGTCTACCCAGGCGTAAATATTCCTAACTTCGCGTGGGTTTAAATTATCAGCGTTAATACCTTTGTTGACAGGCAGGTAATCTTCAATGTCCGCTTTGGTTTCATTAACCATTTTTTCTAAGGTTGACTGCACATAAGCGTATTTTACCAGTGCTATAAACGGCGACATATATTCATCCCTGCCGCCCGCTTCGATATGCAGATTGGCATTTTTATCGTTGTTTACGGCTTCGTACAGCGTTTGCAAAAACTGGCGGTTATCGTTGCCGTCCACTTCTTTTAATGTAATTTCAAAAGCTGCGTCGGCAATATTATAAGCAACCTGCGGTTTATCTGCGTCCGGCGCGTTACGGTAAAGTTCAAAAACCGGCGCCATGTTGCCTGTTTTAATAGCTTCGGCAACTATTTTTTCGGTATCGTCGTGCATAAACCAATAAACGGCGCCGCCGATTGCAGCTAAAAGTACAGCAATTATTACAAACATAGTAGTTTTAGAACCATTTTCTTCTGCCGGAATAGTTGCATCATCAATACTGCCAGTTTCAGTTTGCGTAGTTTTATTTTCAGCAGTCTGCGCAGCCCATTCGCCAAATTCATAACGGCAGTGCGGGCAAAACTTGCTGCCGTAATCTACTAATCCGCCGCAGCTTGGGCAGATATATTTTTGTTCTTCCATGTTTAGCCCTCCGTTATTAATGTTTTCCTGCAAGCGGGTCGGGGCCGTATTTATTAGGGCCGGTTGTACCTTTAGCAAACACCAGTTTAAATGCAGGTATAATTAAAAGTGTTGCAAAAATGTATAAGCCCGATTTATCAAGGTCATGGCATCTTCTGATATTAATAGTAAGGCTTGAATAAAACATCACTGTACAAATAATTAAACACAAAACTACTGTTATTAAATAACCCGTCAAATCTCCCTCAAGCATTGAGTTGGCACCTATAATTCCCAGCATAAATGAAATTACCGAAGCAACTACACCTAAAGATAAATTTCTTAAAAAGGCAGCTTTTCTGTTTAACCTGCCTTTGGTAGAAAAGTATTTTTCAAAAAATGATTCTTCTTTTACAACAGCAGCATTATTATTTACCGGCGCAGAAGAATAAGCATTACCCCAATTTCCCAAAGCATTGCCGCAATGTGGACAAAACCTTGTTCCGTAATCAATTAACCCGTTGCAGTTTGGGCATACATATTTTTGTTCAGCCATAATCAACAACTCCTTTTATTATAAAATTATTTACCGCCGGATAAAAAAGTTTTAAAAGCAAATACAATTATTGCTAATGGTATTGTAAACATACCTAAAAAAGCAGCTAAAACAATTTCCCTAATGATATAATAGCCTGTATTAAAATAAATTACCCCAACTTGTCCAAGCAGAGTTCGCCTTAAATACTGATTGGCATTATACCCCAGTAAAATATACAAAATTATTAACAAACCATCCATCTTAACATTCCTCCTATAATAAAATTTTATATTATGTGTTTAAAACTATTGTTTAACTTTACACAACACTATCGCTAATCAGTGCCGCTGCGTCAATTTCCAGCTTTTCCGCAATCAGTAAAAGCACCTGTAAGCTTGGCATTTGCTTTCCGCATTCTATTTTGCTTAAATATTGTGAGGTTATTCCTACTTTTCCTGCAAGTTCTGTTTGCCCAATCTTTTTAAGCTGCCTGTAAAATTTTATTTTGGCACCGATTTTAATGTACCGCTCGCGTTCATCGCCCATTTAATCACCAACCTGTCGCTATATAAATAATTATGACATTTATATAAAAATGCTTCTTGCACTTATGGTTTTAAATTTAGCTTTAATAGTTTATGCAAAGGCGCCTGCAATTTTATTTTTAGTACTTTACAGTTCTTATTTTAAACTAAATTAAATTTTAATCGGTGTCCCCTCAGGACACAAAAATAGCGCAGACCGTAAATCTGCGCTAAAATTTTAGTTTATTTTTATATTGTAGTTCTTCGTTATAGGTGTTATATTATCGCCGCTTACTGTAACTTCAACTGCCGGCTCACTGCCTGTTTGATAATAATCAGCTATTGCGCCTGTCAGCGGAAACTCAAAATAATCACCGGCAGGTATTGTACCTGTAAGCAAAATTGTTACTTCATCAGCATAGCCTGCAGCATTTTTTGTAAGCTGCCAGTTAAGTGTTCTGCCTCCCCACGCTTTTGCTGTAAAATTATTTCCGGCTGCACAAATACTGGTAAACTTTATTTTCACTGTCGGGTTTTCCATTGCCTGGCCGCTGTTATTTTGCACTATAAAAACAGGATATTTTTCCTGCCGCAATAACGTTAGCCCTTGCTGTACGCCTTGTTTGCGTGCAGCTTCGTTAAGCGGATTTGTATTTACCGCAAACACTAAATTATTGGCGTTCAGCGTTATGCTGTTTGCTGCTGCGCTTTGACTTTGTTCTTGTGGCAAAGCAGTTTTCGGCTTTTGCTCCGGCTTCTCAATCTCTGTTTTTTGTTCGCTTGGTTTTTCCTGCGGCGCATCTTCAGGTTGTACTTTTTCTTCAGCCGTTTGTTCTGCGCCGGGCGATATAGCTTCTTGTTGCACATGCCGGTTAAACAAAAAATATATTCCGCTGCACGCAATAATCATTATTAAAATTATGAAAATAAATTTCTTTTCGCCGCTGTTATTTTTAAGCAGCCGCTTTTTTAATTCTGCTGCAGAAGCTATGCGTTTTTGCGGGTCGAATGCAGTACAGCCTGCAATTATTTTGCAAAGTTTTGCATTATGAGAACTTCCGGAAAGAATTTCCATAGTTTTTCCCACAGCATAAATATCACTGCGCGCGTCCGTCGTTGTAAAACCATATTGTTCCGGCGGAGCAAAACCAGGCGTGCCTAAAATAACAGTATCATGTTCTTTAGTGCTGCCTTCAGCTTTTGCAGCCCCAAAATCAATCAGCCAAAGGCTGCTGCCCTGCACAATGATATTGCCAGGTTTAATATCGCGGTGCAATATGCCATATCCGTGAAGTACGATCAGTGCCTCGCAAATTTGCAAAGCAATATTACGAACCTGCTCTGCTGTAAATTTTTTGCCTTGTTCAAGCTTTGCCGCTAAATTTTCACCGCTGATAAATTCTTCTATTACATAAGTTTTGCCATACGCTTCCGAACAATAATAAATTTCAGGTATATGCGCGCATTTTATCTGCGCAAGCTTTTTATACGGCAAACCGGTACGTGCAATAATTTTGCGGATATAAACGGCACCAGTAGTGTCTGCCACCAGTTCTGTCCGGCCATTTGCATTTTCTTTCAATACCGATATTCTTTTAAAATTAGTTTCAATAAATTCAGCTGTAATACTCATTTTACTCCAACCATGAATTCGTTGTATAATATTATAGCATAGAATTTTTCAGAGGTGTATTATGGAAAAATCAACCGAAGATTTACAGTCTGAACTTACGCAGGCACAATCATATGATGAATTTTACAATAAAAATACATCCGAAATTAAGTTCCCGTCAGCTGTTAATTATTTAAATTATCTGCTTGATTTAAAAGGCATAACAAATAAAGCCGATTTTGTAAAAAAGACAAACCTTGAAAGGACTTACGTCTATCATATTTTAAACGGAAACAAAAATCCGGGGCGCGACAAACTTATTATTTTGGCACTTGCCGCTCAAGCCAATATTACCGAAACGCAAAACTTGCTAAAATACGCTGGTGAACGGCCGCTTTATGTACGCGACAAACGCGATGGCCTTATTTTTTACGCCATTGAACACGGTAAAGATTTAGATGCTGTAAACATTTTACTTGATGAAAACAATTTGGAAATATTGAAATGATAAAGAAAACGCATTCTCAAAGCCTTATAGTTTTAAGAATGCGTTTTTAGTTTGCGAAAATATAGTGTTAATTATTTAAAATTTTACAATAGATATTTACAATAAATTTAACAGTTTTTATTAATTGCCTTATAAAAACAATCCACCATCACTAATTCGGCAGCTTTTCATTTTACGTTCTGTTACAAAATCCTGCGGCGATAATTTGCCAAACAGCAACGAGCTTGTTTTATCGTGCGCGGCACAATTTATTTTTACCATACCGGCATTATAATTGGCATAACAATACAGGCAGCCGCCGGGACAGGTATTGTAAGCACCTATATCTATGCTGGCGTCGCAACAGCACTCCGGCCGCTGATTTTTATCTTTGCCTGCTTTTAGTTTAAACCCGCCGATATTTTCTATTAACTCCTTATCTATACATGCCGATGCCGTAATGCCAAGCTCCGTAAAATCTGCCGTTTCGGCGCAGGTTTGCAGTTTTAACCCGTACTTGCCCGCAATTTTGGCAAGGCGTGCGGCAAAAGCATAAATTTCTTTATTGCTATAACTAACGGCATCAATTTTTTGCGCGTTGCGTTTTGTATTGCGGTACTCATCCATAAAGCTGATAACACAGCGTTCCGTGCTGCCGCTTAACTCTGCCGCCAACGCTTCAAAGCACTCTAAATGATATCCCATGCTGTACCTGCCGCTGAAAAATATAGGGTCATACCGCCAGATAACACGCTGTCTGCCGGTTTTTGCCGCCAATTTTTTAAATGCAGGCAGCAAAACCTGCTTTTTATCGGGCAGGCCCGGTTCTATGTCTTTTCCGTAGCCGGTTAAAGTAAACTGAAAATAATACGGATACTCCGCCAGTTCATCAAGGCACTTCATCAGCGGCAGCGGATTTTTCGTCCAAAATACAAAAGCATCCACCACTTCCGGCGATAAAGCTACTTTACTTACATTATGCACATTCATGGGGTTGCGCACCAGCACATAACCGGCACGCAGGCGGTTATAAAACCACTCTGCATAAAATGCCGGTATGTCTGTTCTGCGGCTTACGCTGATAATCATACTGCATTAAATATGTTTAACCGAATTAAAAATTTCTTTATTGGCTTCAACGGCACTGCTGCCGCCAACAACACAAATATAGTTGCCGCTCAATGTATCGCGAACTACCTGAGCGAGGCTGCGTAAATCATCATTAGTTAAATTAAGTATTTCATCGCGTGTTTTCTGGCGCATTTCCTGCGGCACGCCTTTAATATGGGCAAGCGCCGTCTGCGAAAGGCGCATGGAATTTGTTAAAGGCACGTCTGCTGCGCTGATGGTACCGATAATATACTTGGTAAGCTCACGTTCTGGCAAATCAAGCTTTTCCAGCCAGCCCGGCAAACCGCGGTAGGCTTCCAGCGATTCAGCCAGTTTCGGGTCGCGGTAAGAGGCAAAATACATGCTGCCGTTGCGGTCAAATACGGCAGATGCGCCGTAAGCGCCGCCCTGAATACGTATCTTGGTCCATAAATATTCATAACGCAAAATCGTTTCCAAAACTTTCATCGAACCGGTAAATTTATGGCCCGCTTTGCGGAAATCGCCGCCGGCTGCAACATACTGAACTTTACCCGGCGTCATAATACCTTCGTTAAGCCCCGGTGCGGCAAGCGGTTTTACAGCACTGCCCGCTGCTTCAGACTGCGGCAGTAAAGCTGCAAATTCTTTTGCCATTGCCAAAACCTGCGCTTTATCTTCTTCTTCGCAGCTGTAAGCAAGCAGATATTTGCTGTTTTCAAAAAATACGCCTAAAAGGCTGCTTAATTTTTGCAGGGTTTCACCGGCACGTTCATCAAAATGCTCGGTTAAATCTTTTAAAAATTCATAATAGGAATAATAATCCTGTTCATTAACCCTTGCCGCCGGAGAATAATACGAATTTAAGCGCGCGCATGCCACGGTCTGCCCACGGCTGAAGAAGTTGCTGTCCCAGTCGCTTTTAACCTCCGCCAGTACTTCACGCAGGCGCTTAACACTGTCAAAACGGCTTTCAAGCGCAATGGCACGCAGAATATCAAACATATGGGTTAAATTATGTACAAGCGCTTTGGCGGTAACCGTAAATTTAACGGTGTAGTCATTTACGCTTTCTGCCGCGGAATAAGCGTGTACCTGAAAAGTTACGCCGCCGGTATATTTAATTCCCAGCGTGGAAAGCTGCTGATAAGTATATTTACCGGCGTCAACCTTGCCCAGCATATCGCTCAGCAGGTAACAATACGGCAGCAGGCTGCCGTCAATGCCGCTCATATCAAAATACCAGTTTAAATAAGCTATTTTGTTTGTAAAGGCAGGCACATACAAAAATTCATTGCTGCCCTCTGTTGTAAGTTCACCGTCAAGTTTTTCCGCTTCGCGGCGTATATCGCTTCTTTCAAGCAGTGGTATGCTTGAAAGAGCCTCCTGGCTGTCGGGTGCTGCCTGGCGTTCATGCAGAATGCGGCAATGCTCAACGGCTTCTTCAATTTCTTTTTCACTCATTCTGGCTTTTATCTGCTGCATTTTTTCTGCAAGTTCTGCCTGCTCTGCTTCTTCCATGCCTTTTTTAGGCATCAGCGTAAGCAAAACCTTGTGTGTATTATCAAGCAGATAATTTTCAATTAACTGTTCATAATAATTTGTTTTTATGCCTTCGCGCAGCTCTGCCAGCAGTTTATTATAACGCAGTCCTTCTAAAGGGTCACCATCATAAAGCCAGGTATCCATAACGCCAATGCCGTAAATAAGCCCTTTCGGATAAGCGCCGAAATCCGCCTCGCGTAGTTTAAATTCCAGCATGTTAAGGCAGGCTTCCAAAAGTTCTTTATCAAGGCCTTCAATGGTAAGTTTTTGCAGAGTACGGTAAACAATGCTGATAAATTCATCACGCTTATCTTCTTCCGAACCGGAAACTTTAACTGCAAAAACAGGCTGGCGTAAACTGCCGGTATATTGCCCGTAAGCATCCGTGCAAATGCCGCTTTCCAGCAGAGCAAGGCGCAGAGGCGCACTGTTGCCCTCCAAAAGCACTGTTTCCAAAAGGCGCAGCGCCAGCGAAGTTTTAGCGTCGCGCGCATCGCCGCACACAATATCAAGTTCATGGTAGGTTTTGGCTGCCAGGTCTTCATCTGCACCGGCAGGATAAAAGGCTTTTACCTCTTTTGTTTTGACAAACGGCTGCTGTAAGGGAATGGCTGAATTAACGCTGCCGCTTTTTTCAAAAGCCGATAAATACTCACTGTCAAGATATTCCAGCGTTTTTTCAATATCCATATCGCCGTACAGATAAATAAAGGAGTTTTCCGGGCTATAATAGGTGCGGTGGAAGTTTTCAAACGCTTCCTGCGTAAGCTGCGGTATTGCTGACGGATAGCCGCCGGATTCATAGCGGTACGGGCTGTCCGGGAACAAAGCACGCATAACTTCGTTTTCGGCAATGGCATCTGCCGAAGAATATACGCCCTTCATTTCGTTGTAAACAACGCCGTTATATGCAAGCTCGCCTTCTTTACCGGCAATTTCGTAGTGCCAGCCTTCCTGCATAAGCGTATAAGGGTTTTCATAAATCAGCGGATAAAATACCGCGTCCAGATAGACATCCATTAAGTTTTTAAAATCTTTATCATTGCGGCTGGCAACCGGATACATTGTTTTATCAGGATATGTCATTGCGTTTAAAAACGTATTCATAGAACCTTTAACAAGTTCTACAAAAGGCTCTTTTAAATGATATTTACGCGAACCGCACAGCGAAGAATGTTCCAGAATATGCGGCACGCCGGTATCATCATAAGGCGGCGTACGGAAACTGATGGAAAACACTTTGTTATCGTCGCTGTTGCCAAGATATAAAAGCCTTGCACCGCTTTTTTCATGTTCCATTAAATATGCTTCGCTCTGTACTTCTTCAACATATTCAGCATGCTTTACAATAAAGCCGCTGTAAACTTTATTAACTTCAAGTTTCATAAATTTACCTCCAATTTGCAGCACTATTTTTATTTTATCACATCTTTACAATGCAGATGAAAAATCTTAATGCCAACTTGCAAAAATTTTGCAAATTTTATATAATGGCATCATAACAAATCAATTTAATATATTATTGATGTCATAAATAAAGGAGTTGTTATTATGGAACCGGCGCGTTTCAGCCTGCGCATTCACCCAGTTATAATGAAAAAAATGAAAGTAATTGCCGAAAACAACGGCCGCAGCGTCAACAAGGAAATTGAGCAGATTTTAAAATGGGTTGTTGACGATTACGAAAACCAAAAAGGCAAAATTAAAATTGACGATTAAAACAAGCAGTTACAAAAATACGCAGAAACCAATTAAGGCTTCTGCGTATTTTTTAATCCATTTTTAAAATTGCCATAAAGGCTTCCTGCGGCAGTTCCACGCTGCCAACCTGTTTCATGCGTTTTTTGCCTTCTTTTTGTTT
>UMDC01039197.1_pt1 | contig 14779 bp, 9 predicted proteins | sample 1964391 | NCBI WGS metagenome assembly UMDC01 (sample SAMEA4835984, study PRJEB28245) | human gut metagenome | biome: gut microbiome; material: fecal sample | place: Denmark | collected 2008 | reverse complement strand
CCTCCGAGTCAGTCAAATGATTCGGAGGCTTTTTTGTGTTTATACTCTACTCAACTGTATAATATCGATTAATATAGGGCGTAATCCACTTACAAAACATTCTACGGCAATAACCATTAGGATAAGTCCCATTAAACGCATCATAACATTGTTACCTGTTTCTCCTAAAATATTGACTAATCGAGTTGAAGCTCTTAATATAAGGTAGGTGATGAAATAAATCAAAGCAATCATTCCTATTAATATACCTTTCATACTCCAGGTATTGGCATCATCCATTAGCATGATACCATTTGCTATCGCACCCGGGCCACATAACATGGGGATAGAAAGGGGAGTTATGGATATATCATTTGCGTAGGTCTTGATTTCTTCATCCTTTAGCTTTGTATTAGTGAAACGGGCCTGAAGCATATCGTAACCAATCTTTAATATTATAAATCCTGCTGCAATTCGAAAACCATTGGTGGATATACCGAAGAACTTAAAGAGGAATTGCCCGGAGAAAGTAAAGGCAAGGAGGGTTATAAACGAAATGATGGTAGCACGTTTGACGATGTGTTGTCGTTCTTCATCAGACATTCCTTTAGTCATTGTTAAAAATACCGGCATGGTACCCAATGGGTTGGTTAATGTGAAAAAGGAAGTAAAGCATAGCAATGCATACGGTAAAAGTGTATCCATGAGTGTGATTTTTTAGGTTATATGCAAATGTAGTTTTTAATTGTTAGATAGCCCAATAAAGTAATGATATATTTTTGCAAGAAGATTTTTTATATAATAACTTTAGCACATTTGTTGTATAGTGGATTATATTTTATCTTTGTCTCAGAATCTAACATCATCAAATGAACTACTATTACTTAATAATACTTGTGTATGCATGGTTCTTTGCAGGTGCGCAATCTGTTGTTGCACAAGAAAATGTATTGCCGACTCACGAATATTATACTGAGGAATATATTGCGAAAATTTATATTGAAGAGCCTAAACGTGCTTTACAATTGCTTGACGAAGCAGAGAACTTGAACTGCATGCCATCGAATATGATAAATGATTTGCGTAGTAGGACTTATCGGAATATGTATATGAATAAATCTGCTTTTGTTTATGCCCGAAAAGCCTATGTCATTGATTCTATTCAAGGTACTGATCCTTCTCATCTTTTAGAAATGACAATAGATTTAGCGGAAATATCTTTCTTGTTAAGTCGATTTGAGCAGAGTGTTAAATATGCTACAGAAGGAATTGCTTTAGCGCGTAAAAATGGAAATAAGGGATCGGAAGCTAAATTATTGTTTTGTTTGGGAGAAAATAAGAAGGTGCTTGGGCTTAAAAGAGAAGGTTATGCTTATTTTGACCAAGCAATAGATTTGATAAAAGGAGAGAGTGATATGCTTTCCATGCAAATGCTTTCTTATTTTTATGGATTGAAAATGAATTATCTTCTTTCTGATGGTTGTTTTGATGAAGTTCTTTTTATAGGATTGGAGCGTGAAAAGTTGATACATGAAATGGCTGATTCCCGAAAATATCCGGATTCATATATTGACTTGCAATATTCGTATGTATACATTAAACTTGCCTATGTAGCATTTAAATTGCGAAAATATGAAGAGGCTGATAACTATTTCAGGAAATATAGTTCAACAAAGGCAGCTTTGACTCCCGATGGTAAATGTGATGCGGCTCCTTATTTGTTATTGACTAAGCGTTATAAGGAGGTATTAGAAAAATGTGAAGACTTTAAGAATGTCTTGAGAAGTCAGGATACTCTTAATCAACAATATTTAAGTGTTCTTCAAAAAGAAGTAGCGGCCTATTCAGGTTTGAATAACTTTAAGAAAGTAGCAGAATTACGTGAATCAATTCTTAATATTGTTACTCACATGTATAGAGATGAAGTAAGGAATGCAGCTTTGGAGTTGGATGCAGTTTATAAAGTGAACGAAAGGGATAAGCAGATAGCGAAGCAGGACTTTCGATTAAAGATGCATGGCATATTTCTTCTTTTTGCAATTGGGTTTATTTTGTTGATGTCTTTTTTCCTTTGGAAAAGCTGGAAGTATAATCGTATTATCAGGTCAAAGAATAAAGTACTTGTACGCCTTATAAATGAACAATTATCTCCAAAAGAGAATACTGATGTCGTGTCTGAGTCTTTACCGGCTGCAAACCGGGAAGAGGATATTTTATCGGAAAATGGTATGGAATGGGCAGAGAACAGAGAGCTGTTTAGTAAATTGAATGAAACTATTCTTCATGAGAAATTATATTTGTCACCGAATTTATCAAGAGATGATTTGGTGAGGATCGTACATTTGAATTATGCTCGTTTTGCCAGGATGATAAAAGAAAATACGGGTGGTAACTTAAGTGGATATATAAATAATTTGCGTTTGAATCATGCTATTCAGTTGTTAAATGAGCATCCTAATTATACGATGAAGGCGATAGCAGAAGATTCAGGCTTCAACAGTATGCCTACTTTTAATAATCTCTTTAAGAAGAAAACAGGGATGACTCCTTTTGAGTTTAAAAGTGCACAAAAAGAAAAGGTCATATAATATATTGGTTATCAGTAGAAAAGAACTTTTATTTATATCTTTTGAACAAATCTTTATAAAGAGTATGTCTTTCTAAGCATATTTTCGTACATGATTATGTTTTTTTGCATCAGAAACTATGTATAACCTTATTAGATGTAGAAAATGAATTATGTGGTATCTGAGTCTATTATTCATATTATTCTTAATTATAATTTTTACTTATTTTGTTAAAGAATATCGGCAGTATCGTTTAGAATTAGATAAGACGCTGCTTGAATACCACTCTTATGTAGTAAAAATGGATAAATTGGAAAAAGAAAATATCCAATTAAGGCGAGAGTTGGCTATCGAGAAAAATGCAGCAAAGGAAAGGAAAGAAAAAGTGAATCAACTCAAGGCGGCTTTCTTGGCTAATATAAGTCATGAGATACGCACTCCTCTGAATGCCATTGTCGGGTTCTCTAATTTGTTGATAGAGTCAAAAGATGTTTCAGAGAGGAGACAATATGCACAAATAATCAGTGCAAATAATGAATTGTTGCTTAATTTGGTTGATAATATATTAGATTTAGCAAAGATTGAGTCTGGTTATCTTTGTTTGCGTACTTCCTCTTTTAGTCTTTCGGAACTTGTGCGGGAGATTGCTATGAAATGTGAATCCAGAGTGAGTGATGAGGTGAAAATTATAGTAAAAAAACCGGAGAATGATTATTGGGCTGAATTAGATAAAAAGCATATAACTCAAGTTCTGGAGCATTTTGTGATGAATGCATTAAAGTATACTTCGCAGGGATATATTGAAATTACTTATGAAGTGAAGGAAGCAGCAGTTATATTAAGTGTTACAGATACCGGTTGCGGAATTCCTTCTGATAAATTAAATAAGGTGTTTGACCGTTTTGAAAAAGCGGACTCTTTTGTTCAGGGAATTGGTATTGGATTGTCTATTTGTAAATCGATAGTAGAACAAATGGGAGGTTGTATAGGAGTTGAATCGGAGTTGAATGCAGGAAGTAAATTTTGGATTGAAGTACCTTGTCATCCTATTTGTTGTAGTGAGAAAAAAAACAGTGTATATTTGATGTCATAGCACTAATGTTTTTACGTTGAGCCTTGCGTTCGTTTTTTTTGCGTTGATTCAAGGCTCGGCTTTTCTAATTTTTGCAGACATAAAAAAGGCTATCTCAAAGTATATTTTGAAATAGCCTCTTTGTTTTTTCAACATGTAATGTTGTGTGCGCCTGATAGGACTCGAACCTACACGTCTCACGACACCAGATCCTAAGTCTGGCGCGGCTACCAATTACGCCACAGGCGCGGCAATCCTTTCGGTAAGCGGTTGCAAAGGTAATGCTTACTTCTGAAATAACCAAATTATTTCATTATAAAATGCATATAATCCTTTATTGTTTGTGATTATGTAAATATTCACGTGCCGCTTCAATAATAGTATCAATGCCTTTGTTGTAATCTTCGGAAGTGATATCTACTTTTTTATCCGGTTCGATACCGAATTCCAGATGTTTCATATCAGGATCATACATCGGGCTTGCAGAAAAGCGGACAGACCAACCATTGGGGAGTTCGGAAGAGAAGGGGAGCCCTGAACCGCCACCGGTTTTGTCGCCGATAACGGTAACTCTGTCTAATTGTTTCATTCGGTTCACAAAATCGTTGGTGGCACTATAAGATCGGCGGTTTGTTAATACTACGGTATGTTTCTGCCAGCGTACACGATCCATGGGTGGCTCAAGATAAACAGCTTCGGGAGTGGAAAACTCATTATGGCCGGGACCGGTTTTGTAGGACATGTAGCCAATCAGCTTTTTCTCGTTAGTGAAGCGTTCTGCCAGTTTCTCGGCAGTAGTGAGGTTGCCGCCTCCGTTATTGCGGACATCAAGAATTAATCCGTTGCAAATGGCCAATTTGCTGAGAATTTGATCTAGGTTGCCGGAACCGATACCCGACTGGAAGCTTCCACAATATACATAGGCTATATTATCTTCTAAAATCTGATATTTAAGTCCTGAAGCGGTATTATAATCCTTTCCCAAATAGCGGCTTTGTATGCTGTCATCAAAATTGCGCGGATAATTGTCGTACCACTCTCGGTATTGGGAAGTACGATCTTTTGAAACCAAATTGACATGTCCGTCCCGCAGTTCGTTCAGCATTTCCGATAAGACATCGAAGAGTTGTTCATTACTCATACCGGAAGTTAACCGCTTCTTATAATCAGCATGGATTTTATTCCAATTTAATCCGTATTCCTGATTCTTATATTCTAGGAAACAATAGTGTTCATCGATGATTTTCCATAAAGCTTCGAAGTTTCCATCGGGAGAATCATTGAAAGTATCTTCGGTGATGCAGGAAGTGCCTGAGAGAATCATCAAAAGGAAGATGGCTGTTTTTTTGAATATTTTCTTTATCATATACGATTTAATATGGACTGACCTTTGGGGACATTCCTACTTTCTTTTTGTTTTTTATCAGATAGAAGTTTTTCACAAAGCCCAGCATGAATACGTGAGACCACGTGTGACTTTTTAAGTGGTTGACTTTAGCCTGCTGGATATCACAAATATATCCTGCCCGCACATTCATATTGCCTACAGGAAAGTCGAGTGTGAGCAGTTGACGAAGCGTCGGCTGATTGTGTAAAGAGGTGAAAAGGATATTTTTTCCTCCATGTTTCAAACTGAAAATCTCATAATAAGATTGTCCGTATTCGGGTGAAAACATAACTCCCATTAAAGGTAGGTTGGCCTGATAGCGTGCTATCAGGGGATAGTTTCCGATACGGAAACGGTAGATGACCATACCGGACCCTGCAATATTTACATACGCTTTGGCTTGCGCAGGATTATTGGAATTTCTTGTGTTGTATACAAATCCTCCGTTTAAGTCAATCATGGGTCCGGCAAGGATTTTCAAGTTCTCTGCCAGCCTGAACTGATAGTGCCAAGCATAATTCCAATTGATTAATCCAGCCAGTTCACTGCCTGTCTCGGCTTTATTGTCTGTCAGTGACAGGTTTATCTGAAACAGACTTTGCGCAGATACGTTGCCGTTCAGCAATTTGGTCATTCTCATACTCTCTCTGAGAATACGGATTTCGGGACCGGTATATTCCATCGGAGACAGATAAGTATCAAGGATATTGGTATAGCCTGCTCCATAAAGGGTAGCCCGCATGACGTATCGGTTTGTCTGCAGGCTGTCTTCTTGTGCTTTACCCCCAAGGACAAAGGGCAGCAACAATAATAGTAAGAATATTTTCTTCATGGATTAAAACAGTTTCATTTGCCCGGTTATCTCATCTATGATATCTGTCTCACTCTTGCCATGGTCAGGATCTTCTATCATTGCCTCTTTTTCATTGTCATCATCATTCTCTTTTTCGTTATCTTCTTCTGCCGAAGAGGATTCGTCGGGAAAACGGACAGGGGGTAGCTCGTTGATAGATTCCACAGCATACGTGGTTATTCGTTTTCCTTTTGCTTTATAGCTTTTCACACCGATAAACTCATCGACATCAATTTCCAAGGCCTCGCGGAAGCTGTCGTGACCGCCAAAGATAACTTGTACCCGCGGATAGACGATGCTGGTCAGCAGAATAGGGCGGCTGTTCTTATTCTCACCTAGATAATTGAGCTTTTTGGAAGTTGCTTCAAAGGTGAATCGCTTTAAATAAGGATATCCCTGTTGGTCAGCGTCATAGAGTGCTGCCGACCATACTTTGTTGGCATTGAATTTTTCAATCACACAAATTCCCGGGTCATAATGATTATTCAAGTCAAAGTTGGTGGTATAGAACTCTCCGTTTTCTTGAACTATCAAGATAAGGTCATCGCTTTGGAATTCTCCAAGGTACTGGCCGCGTTCGTCATAATTCAGTCGTAGAACATCATGGTCAAACCATACTTTGCGTCCTCCCAAAGTAGAGCCTCCGCGTTGCTTCAGGGCAATCTTATGCACTTCATATTTGCTCAGGATATTTCCCATGGACTGGCGTCCTTTGATATTGATATCACTGAAATCTTTTTCATAGATTATCTTTTTGATACGCGGGTTCGGTTTTAGTGTTATCTTGATGACTTCTGCCTCACCGTTGGGGTTAGCCGTGAAATAGACGATACGCGAACCGGGAGTTCCCTGAGTGACATCGTATTCGCGGTCACGGGTAATCGAAGTGATATTGAATCGTTTTATATAATGAAATCCTTCTTTTCCGTCGCGATACACCACATTGTAAATGGTACGTTTGTCGTTCTTTTTGAAAACGTTTACATACAGTACGTTTTTGCCGACAAACATCTTGTCGGTTACACGAACCACTTTGTATTTTCCGTCTTTATAGAAAATAATCACATCATCAATGTCCGAGCAATTGGCCACAAACTCGTCTTTCTTCAGGCTTGTGCCGATAAAACCTTCTTCGCGGTTGATATAAAGCTTCTCGTTAGCTTCGACTACTTTTGCTGCTTCTATGGTATCGAAATTGCGCAGCTCGGTGCGTCTCGGATAATTCTTGCCATATTTTTCCTTCAGCATCTCATACCAGTTTATGGTATAATCGATGATATGCGCCAGTTTATCATTAATGTCTTCTATTTCTTCTTTGATGCGGGCGATGTTTTCATCTGCTTTATCTTTATTGAATTTCAGAATACGTGCCATTTTGATTTCCATCAATTTCAGGATATCTTCTTTCGTTACTTCCCTGATAAATTGCGGATAGAATGGGGTCAAACGTTCGTCGATGTGTGCACAGGCCGCATCCATATTTTCAGATTGTTCGAATCTTACGTCTTTATAAATGCGTTCTTCGATGAATATCTTTTCAAGAGAGGCAAAATGAAGATTCTCCAAAAGCTCGCCTTTGCGTATTTCCAATTCCTGACGAAGCAGGGACAATGTATTGTTTACAGATTTTTTCAATACGTCACTGACAGTGAGAAAGTGTGGCTTGCGCGCATCAATCACACAACAGTTAGGTGATATGCTCACCTCACAGTCTGTAAATGCATATAAGGCATCCAGTGTTTTGTCGGAAGATACTCCGGGAGCGAGATGCACCAATATCTCTACTTTCTCTGCTGTGTTATCATCTACCTTACGGACTTTTATCTTCCCTTTTTCAACTGCTTTCAAAATGGATTCTATCAGTGACGAGGTTGTCTTTCCATAAGGAATTTCGGTGATGGCCAGCGTCTTGTTATCCAGCTTGTTTATTTTGGCGCGTACTTTTACCACACCGCCGCGCTCTCCGTCATTATAACGGGATACATCGATAGACCCTCCGGTTTGGAAATCAGGGTATAATTTGAACTCTTCTTTGCGCAGATAGGCAATAGATGCGTTGCATAAATCATTAAAGTTATGCGGAAGAATCTTTGAAGAAAGTCCTACGGCGATGCCTTCCACTCCCTGAGCGAGAAGAAGCGGAAACTTGACCGGTAGTGTTATGGGTTCTTTGTTTCGTCCGTCGTATGAAGATTGCCATTCGGTGGTTTTGGGATTAAAGACCACGTCGAGGGCAAACTTCGAAAGCCGGGCTTCAATGTAACGGGGAGCTGCCGCACCGTCGCCGGTCAGAATGTTACCCCAGTTTCCCTGACAGTCTATCAACAAGTCTTTTTGTCCTAATTGTACCAGTGCGTCACCGATAGAAGCGTCACCGTGAGGATGGAATTGCATGGTATGACCTACAATGTTGGCCACTTTATTATATCGTCCGTCATCCAATCGCTTCATACTGTGAAGAATACGCCTTTGAACCGGCTTAAGTCCGTCATTGATGTGCGGAACGGCACGTTCCAAAATAACATAAGAGGCATAATCCAGAAACCAGTTTTGGTACATACCGCTTAATTGATGCTTGACAGATTCATTTTTGGTATCTGCGGGCTTATAGTCTGAATGTTGGTTTTCCGCTACGGGAGTATTTTCATCGTTCTGTTCTTCTTTATCGATAATATCTTCGCTCATATATATTTAAATTCCTTAATGTTCTGCTGATATGCACGCAAAAATACGATTTTTATTGAAAAAAATCATTTACTTTGCACATTATTTCGTCCTAATTAAGGGATGACAACAGGAAAAACAACAAAAGTGTAAGAATAAACATAAAAGGAAAATGGCACAAGAAGATGTTTTTAAGAAATTAGTTTCTCACTGTAAAGAGTATGGTTTTGTATTTCCGTCAAGTGATATTTATGACGGATTGGGTGCTGTCTATGATTACGGTCAGATGGGAGTGGAGTTGAAGAATAACATCAAACAATATTGGTGGCAGAGCATGGTGCTGTTGCACGAAAATATCGTGGGTATCGATTCGGCAATTTTTATGCACCCTACTATCTGGAAGGCATCGGGACACGTTGACGCTTTCAATGACCCCTTGATTGACAACCGCGACTCTAAGAAACGCTATCGTGCCGATGTTTTGATTGAGGACCAATTGGCTAAATACGATGATAAAATCAACAAGGAAGTTGCCAAAGCCGCCAAAAAGTTTGGAGAAGCTTTTGATGAAGCACAGTTCCGCAGCACCAATGCACGTGTGCTGGAGCATCAGGCTAAACGCGATGCGCTTCACGAACGTTTTGCAAAAGCATTGAATGATAATGATTTGAATGAACTTCGTCAGATTATCTTGGATGAGGAAATCGTCTGTCCTATTTCGGGTACGAAGAACTGGACGGAAGTGCGTCAGTTCAACCTGATGTTTACTACCGAAATGGGCTCTACTGCCGACGGTTCTATGAAGATTTATCTCCGTCCAGAGACGGCACAGGGTATTTTCGTGAATTACCTGAATGTGCAGAAGACCGGTCGTATGAAAATACCTTTCGGTATTGCTCAGATTGGTAAGGCGTTCCGTAACGAAATCGTTGCCCGTCAGTTTATCTTCCGTATGCGTGAGTTTGAACAAATGGAGATGCAGTTCTTTGTTAAACCGGGTACCGAGCTTGATTGGTTTAAAACCTGGAAGGAAACCCGTTTGAAATGGCATAAAGCATTAGGATTTGGCGATGACCATTATCGTTATCATGACCATGATAAATTGGCACATTATGCGAATGCTGCAACGGATATCGAGTTCTTGATGCCTTTCGGATTCAAGGAAGTAGAAGGTATTCATAGCCGTACTAACTTTGACTTAAGTCAGCACGAGAAATTCTCAGGCAAGAGTATTAAATATTTCGACCCGGAATTGAACGAAAGTTATACTCCGTATGTTATTGAAACATCCATCGGTGTAGACCGTATGTTCCTGAGCATCATGAGTGCTGCTTATACGGAAGAAAAGTTGGACAACGGTGAAACTCGTGTCGTTCTGAAATTGCCCGCAGCATTGGCTCCCGTAAAACTGGCTGTCATGCCTTTGGTCAAGAAGGACGGTTTGCCTGAAAAAGCGCGTGAAATCATGGATAATCTGAAGTTCCACTTCCATTGCCAATATGATGAAAAGGACAGCATCGGTAAGCGTTATCGCCGTCAGGATGCCATCGGTACTCCTTATTGCATCACTGTGGATCATCAGACACTCGAAGATAATTGTGTGACATTGCGCAACCGCGATACCATGCAGCAGGAGCGTGTCGCTATTTCGGAATTGAACAATATCATTGCCGATAAAGTAAGTATAACAAGTCTGTTGAAGACTTTGCAATAATTAATAGTGTATGAATAAAAGTATTCTTTGGCTGATTAGCCTGTTGTTTGCCGCTTCATTTGCAATTGTTTCATGTAGTGAATCGGATGGAGAAGAAAATCCTTATGCAAACTGGCAGGAGCGTAATCAGAAATATTTGGATTCCATTGCGGCTGAGGCAAAGGCGAATCCGGGTGAATGGAAAGTTGTCCGTTCCTATAAACTTCCTCCTTTGGGCTTGAATGAGCAGGGAAAGGTGAACGAGTATGTTTATTGTAAGATAATAAACAACGGAGAAGGAGAAAGACCTCTGTTTACGGATACTGTGGCGGTTAATTATCGGGGTAAGTTAATAAACGGAACTGTTTTTGACCAAAGCTATAAAGGAGAATGGAATCCGAGCATTGCTGTTCCGGTCGAATTTCCGGTAAGCGATGTGATTGTCGGGTGGACAACAGCTCTTATGAATATGACCGTAGGCTCCAGATGGGAACTTTATATTCCTTCCGAACTTGCTTATGAAGAAGCCGGAAGCGGTTCGATACCGGGCTATTCTACTTTGTTTTTTGATGTGGATTTGGTGAAACTTATTCCTTTGGCATCGAATGGTAAAAGTGCAGAATCGGCTTTGGATACTGAATAAGCGGTTATCATAAAAGATTTGAAAGAGTATTGCAGTTCTTCTGTGATACTCTTTTTTTATGGAATATGTTCAGCAAAGGCTGTTTCATGTTTGGCTATCCGTTTGTCGGGCTAAGCCTTGCGTGCCCCAAGGCTAACCCTTTTTCTGTATATGGCCAAGCTTTTTTCTACGTCCGGTTAGTACGTCCCACTGCAACAGAACGTACGTCCCACTATAGCAGGATATACGTCCCACTGTAGCAGGACGTACGTCCCACTGTTGTAGGACGTACTGGTTCTCCGTATAAAAAGGGTTAATCTGAGGTATGAAAGTGCTTAGCTTTGGGCAAGAAGAGGCTTGGTTCTAAAAAAATAATCTTTATCTTGGTCTACCCCTTAGAAAGGAGATTGACGCAAAGATAAAGATTATAATATTAAAGAATTAAAGCTTGTGTGAGCAGCGGATTATTTCACATTTCCTACTTTAATCAGGTATTCTGCAATCTGTACGGCATTCAGTGCTGCGCCTTTCTTGATTTGATCGCCTACAATCCAGAAAGTCAGTCCGTTCTCATTGGCCAAGTCCTTGCGAATGCGGCCAACGTAAACAGGATCTTTACCTGCCAGGAACAATGGCATGGGATATTCTTTCTTCTCTGGATTATCCATCAATACCAAACCTTCTCCTTTGGCAAATGCTTCGCGGGCTTCTTTGGGAGAGATGGGACGTTCTGTTTCTACCCAGATGCTTTCAGAGTGAGAGCGGAGAGCAGGAACACGTACACACATGGCACTTACCTGAATGTCAGAGTGCATAATTTTACGTGTCTCGTTAAACATCTTCATTTCTTCCTTGGTATAACCGTTGTCGGTAAATACATCAATTTGGGGAATCAGATTGAATGCCAACTGATAAGCAAATTTATCTACAGTGACGGGTTCATTAGCCAATACCTGGCGATATTGTTCGTACAATTCGTCCATGGCTGCTGCACCTGCGCCGCTGGCAGCCTGATAAGTAGCTACATGCACACGCTTAATGTGTGAAAGGTTTTCGATGGCTTTCAGGGCGACTACCATTTGGATTGTTGTACAATTGGGATTGGCTATCACATTGCGTGGACGGTTTAATGCGTCTTCCGGGTTCACTTCTGGCACAACCAAGGGTACATCTTCATCCATACGGTATGCGCTGGAATTGTCGATTAATACGGCGCCATGTTTGGTGATGGTTTCACAAAATTCTTTTGTGGTTCCGGCACCTGCCGATGTGAAAGCGATGTCAACACCTTTAAAGTCATCGTTGTGCTGAAGGAGTTTTACTTCTATCTCTTTACCGCGGAAAGTGTATTTTCGTCCTGCACTGCGTGAAGAACCGAACAACATCAACTCATCCAACGGGAAGTTTCTTTCATCGAGCACACGCAGGAACTCTTGTCCTACAGCTCCGCTCGCACCAACAATTGCTACTTTCATTTTGCTTTTTTATTTTATAAATTAGTAATACTTAATCTGTTTACCTGCCAAGCGAGCAGGTTCAGATTGCAAAATTAGAACATTTTGGAATATAAATCAGTAAAAAAGAAACTTTTTTCGTAATTTTGTCGATATTATGGTATAACCCTCAAATAAAAGCAATGGAATTATTCGGTTTAAATATTCATTTTCCGGTTACTGACCCTACTTGGATATTCTTCCTGGTACTTATTATTATCTTGTTTGCTCCCATGATATTGGGGCGTTTGCGCATTCCTCATATCATCGGTATGATTCTTGCCGGTGTATTGGTTGGCAAATATGGTTTTAATATTTTGGAGCGAGATAGCAGTTTCGAGTTATTCGGAAAAGTGGGATTGTATTATATCATGTTTCTGGCGGGGCTGGAGATGGATATGGATGACTTTAAAAAGAACAAAACAAAGGGATTGGTCTTTGGGCTGTTCACTTTCCTGATACCGATGGCGCTTGGTATATGGAGCAGTATGAGTTTATTGGATTACGGACTTGTCACTTCCATTCTGTTGGCCAGTATGTATGCCAGTCATACTTTGATAGCTTATCCCATTATCAGTCGTTACGGTTTGTCCCGGCAGCGTACGGTGAGCATAACGATTGGGGGAACGGCGGTGACTGTCGTATTGGCCTTGATGGTGCTTGCCGTGATTGGAGGTATGTATAAAGGAGAGGATGTGGGAGGATTGTTTTGGGCCATTTTGCTGGGAAAGGTTCTTGCATTGTTCGGCTTGATTATTTTTCTTATGCCTCGCATCAGTCGGTGGTTTTTCAGAACATACGAGGATGCGGTAATGCAGTTTGTCTTTGTCTTGGCTATGGTGTTCTTAGGGGGTGGACTGATGGAGCTGGTAGGAATGGAAGGTATTTTGGGTGCTTTTCTTGCCGGTTTGGTACTGAACCGTTTTGTTCCTCATGTTTCTCCGTTGATGAATCGGTTGGAGTTTGTAGGTAATGCGCTTTTCATTCCTTATTTTTTGATTGGTGTAGGAATGATTATTGATGTACGCTGTCTGTTTACGCAGGGTGAAGCACTTAAGGTGGCGGTTGTCATGACAGTGGTTGCTACATTCAGCAAATGGCTTGCGGCATGGATTACTCAAAAAATATATGGCATGCAGAAGGTGGAACGCAGTCTGATATTCGGATTGAGTAACGCGCAGGCGGCAGCTACGTTGGCAGCCGTGTTGATTGGACATGAAATTATCATGGAAAACGGAGAGCGCTTATTGAATGATGATGTGTTAAACGGAACGGTGGTAATGATATTGTTTACCTGCATCATCAGTTCGGTTGCGACGGAGAGGGCAGCGCGCCAGATGGTTACACAAGAAAACCTGACCGGCAATGATGATAAAAATAATAAGGAGCAAGAACGGATTCTCATACCTGTGGCAAACCCTGATACGATAGAAGGATTGGTGGGAATGGCGCTGATGATGAGGCATCCTAAACAGAAGGAACCGTTGGTGGCTCTTAGTGTGATAAATGATAATAACGCTTCGGAAACGAAGGAACTGATAGGTAAACGGAATCTGGAACGTACGGCAATGGTTGCTGCTGCTGCCGATGCTTCGGTCAAGACGGTGCTCCGTTATGATTTGAATATTGCACAAGGCATTATTCATACGCTGAAGGAATATGCGGTGACGGATGTGGTCATCGGTTTGCACCGAAAGACTAATCTGATGGATTCATTCTTTGGTACAATGACGGAGAATTTGTTGAAAGGCACTCACCGGCAAATTATGATTGCCAAGCTGTTGATGCCGGTTAATACGCTTAGGCGTATTGTAGTGGCTGTACCCGAAAAAGCAGAATATGAGGTTGGATTCATGAAATGGGTGGTGCAGTTGTGCCGTATGGGTAAGTTACTGGGATGCCGTGTACATTTTTTTGCAACGGAGGATACCCTGAGACACTTGCGTGCGGTGGTAGAGAAGCAGGAAGCAAATACGTTTACGGAGTTTTCTGTATTAGAGGAGTGGGATGATTTACTGTTGCTGACCGGTCAGGTTAATTTTGATCATTTATTTGTCGTTGTTTCGGCTCGTAAGGGTTCTATATCCTATCAGACTTCTTTTGAGCGGTTGCCGTCTCAGGTTAGTAAATATTTTGCAGATGCCAGCTTGTTAATCATATATCCCGATCAGCTGGGCGATCCGCAGGAGATTGTGTCTTTCTCCGATCCGCGCGGACAGTCGGAGACCCGGATGTATGATAATGTTGGTAAGTGGTTTTATAAATGGTTTAAGAAAGGTGATGAACGGAACTGATACGGAATGGCAGCAACGCACGGAATTGTTGCTGGGAGAGGATAAGATGCTACGTTTGCGAAATTCCCATGTGCTTGTTGTGGGTTTGGGAGGAGTAGGAGCGTATGCTGCCGAAATGATTTGTCGTGCCGGTGTGGGACAAATGACGATTGTGG
>UMDC01051061.1_pt1 | contig 14865 bp, 29 predicted proteins | sample 1964391 | NCBI WGS metagenome assembly UMDC01 (sample SAMEA4835984, study PRJEB28245) | human gut metagenome | biome: gut microbiome; material: fecal sample | place: Denmark | collected 2008 | reverse complement strand
CCCCCGCCGCGAAATGCAATACAATTCGGGATAGATTTTTTGATAGTATTAACCATCGGGTAGCCTACACCATCAGCGTCAATGATTAAAATATCGGGCTTATACTTTGAGTACATGTAGAGGATTTTTCCTACAGTAATATCTGTGTCCGGTTCGTGCCATTTTTCGGTAAGAACTTCTTCCCAGATATTAGCAGTTTGCCTGACCAGCAGTTTTAAAACATTTAAATCCCCGCCAGAACCAGCAAGGTCAACAGCCATAACTTTATTGTGATAAATATTTTCGGGAGTGAAGGTGAAAGTTTTGGCGCAATCAATCTTAGAAGCTGCAAGCAAGAAATCTCTGGACTGGTCGCGCGGCAAACCTAACCAAATATGATTATAATCTGCTTCATTGCGCGCTTTGCATATTTCAGCTTCTTTGAGCATCTGTTCTGTCAGATACGGATTATCAAAATAATTAATGTTAATGTGCAAACAGTCCGGCCGTCCGACACAGAAGAGATATACAGCATCGTTTCTAGCAAAACGGTTCATTGTGAAAAATATTCTTGCGTTAGGCTTACGCATTATTGTTGGCACAATTACATCAAGTGTTGGTTTTGTTATTGCTTCTGCTTCATCAATCCAGAGAATGTCAATATCAGCAAGCCCTTTAATATTGACTTTTCCCTGTTCTCTGAAACCTTTGAAGATAATTGTCGTGCCGGTTGCATTATGTACAATCTCTTTATCTTTAACTGTATAATTAAGGTTGAATTCATCTATTAATGTTTCAAATACAGCTTTTACTGATTCATTGATTGTATTTTGGATTTCACGGCCACAGCAAATTTTTATTTTATATTTGTCGCCTAAATACAGAAGAAATCTGGCAACACTTTGGGTTTTAGAGCTTCCACGTCCACCTTCGCCTAAAAAGTAAACATAGTTATTGAACTCCGTTATCATCGGAAACATTTTGGGCGGAAGGTTTAACATCTCGGGTATTATTAGACTCATCTGCTTTAGTTTCCTTTTTCTCACTTTTTACAACAGGCGGAGTAGATGAGCTGTCAAACCTACTAACCTGATTTACCCCTTTTACAACATGCGGAGTAGATGGACTTGAAGCCTTCAAACCTGATTTACCCCCGATGTTAAAATCAAGCGCTTTGTTGTCGATTTTAATTTCACCCATTTGAACAGTCGTACTTCCTGAGAGTTCAACATTTTCTTTGAGGTATCCTAATGATTTACCTTTGAGCTCTACAGCTTTGAGCGCAACGCTGACAGTTTTTTGACTATCCTCTGTTTTTGCTCTAATTCTGTCTAAGTCATTAAAGAAATCTTTTCTTGTATATTTGATTTCTTCTTTTTGAAATTCTTGTAAAGTACTTTCATAGTACTCAATCCATAGGGTAATCTTAGGGTTTTTCATAAGCCTGGAAGCTTCGACGTATATTGTATTTTCAGAAGAATTTTCACAATCGTATGAGAGCTTATAAGCTTTAGTTGGGGAATTAATACAATCAGTAAAGAGATGAAATACAAATGCATTTTCTTTGGGAGTCAGCTTTGGTAAATCATTCATAAATACACCTTTTTAGTTAACTTTTTATTTCCTGAGAAATCTGCAGCATATTGCCGGACTTGAGTAACCTGTTTATTTTTATTCCGGATTTCTACATTGTGCCCGTATACCCATCCAAATAAGGAATCGGATTTAATATTAGGCAGGGCAGCAGAGATACGTTTCTTTTCCCGGTAAATAGTTTTTACAGCTTCAATACCTGTATATAGGTTATGGTATGTTATACCGGATTCAATATTTGTCATTATTTGTAAACAGACTTCATCCCCGCAGATTTTACATTTCCCAATAAATAATTTTCTTTTTGTAAATCCTTTAAAATCCTGCAATATCCATAAATTACCGCATTCAATACTATTGTTGCAGCATTTCATCTTAATACAAGACACAGTACCTCTCCCTTTCTTCCCCAAGAATTCCATTGCTTTCGCACGGCCACTAAGCCCCAGTGTCCTCATTGGGAGCGAACATAAAAAAATTTTTCTGTTCGCATTTTGGAGTATAAAACATTTTTTTTAAAAAATCTCGTTGAATGATTGAATGACTTTTTGTAAAACAGATTGAAATACTTACTGCTATTAGAAAAATTTATCTTTACAATTTGTTACAAAAAAGAAAATTTAAAAAGTTTTCTCTCGTAAAATAAAAAGAATTATATATAATTCTTTTTATTTAATTTAATTTAATTTAATTTTATTTTATTTAATAGCATTACAGCGCATAACTTTTTTATAAATAATTTTAATGCAGTGCATATGCACTGCATTAAAAAACAATACTAAAAAAATGTGCTAGCATTATACCGATGTAGTTTTTTTTGTTTTTACCGCATATACAAAGAATAAAAGTGCAGTTATGTATAAATTGAGTACAACAAAATGTAATTCACCACTTTAACGTTGCATTATTACTTTTATATGTTCCTTAGAATTATCAAGCATAGGAGCATTTTTAACTTCACTTTGATATTTAGATTCAGCCCTTGCTATAGTATTTTGTTTCTTTGCAATAGTGAAAGTAATTTTTTCATTTCTATTTGTAAAAGCAGTACCTTCGGTTTTTCCACTTGTCAGTAATCCGGTAACACTCCTGCCATCACTGCAAACTAAGTCAAACTGCCATATTGGATATGTATACATTTTTGCATTACCGATACACCTTGCCTGATTTCTATCAGAAATTACATCAATAGTCGCTCTATACGCGAGAGAATCATAATATGTTTTTCCAGAAAATGTTTCATTATAGTTATCATACTTCGCAACTATATTGGATGTACACCCCGAAACAAATATGGATAAAATTCCTATAAGACACAAATTAAAGACTTTCTTTTTCATAATTTAACCTCAAATCAATTTACTTTCTTTGTCTAAAAAATATAATTGAAAAAATCTACATTGTACAAAATTAATAACCACTCCAAGAATTAGTTCTATTTGTAGAATAACTATTTGAATAGTTTGAATTCAGAGTATCCATACTAGATTGAGTATACGAGCCATATGTAGCCCCGCTGGTACTACTTCCTAAGGGTTGGTTATATCCGCCTAATGGCATCTGATGATTATTACTTTGATATGTATTATAATTTTCATAAGAACGCCTATCATAAGCTTCCTGTCTTGTTTCAAATGTATTCCAATCAGCATAACAAACCTGACTAATTGCTAAAACAGTAATAAGGCATAAAATTTTTTTCATTCTTAAACTCCTTTTAATGTAAAACTTGTAATATTACCAATCTTCTTTTTTGAAATTGTTTAAAATATACTTTACAATTTTGTTATCATGCAGTCTTATTGGAAGTAATGAAAAAGAAAGGAAGAAATTATGACAAACCTAATAATTCAAATAAGTACCGGAATTAAAAGCTTTTTTAGAGAAAAAATAAATATTGTAATATTTTTACTAATCCTCATTTTTACTTTTAATATTTATGGTTTTATCAAAATCAAAAAGAAAATTGATCACCGTTATTTCAACACAACTACTACACTTGAAGAAATTTATAATGTCAAAGTTAATACTCTTAATGGAGAGTTAAAACCTATAATTAAATATTAGCCCGCTTTAATAGCTGTTTTAACTGCATGATTTCAGACCTGCTCAATCCGATATTTTCGGATTGAGTGTTTTCTTTTTCAATAATTTCACCATACAGTAATTCATCAATACTAATATCAACATTGCATTTTATTGCATTAATTTCTGATATAGTCGGCTCAATTGAATCCAATATAAATTTTTCAATTCTAGATTCACTAATGCCCGTTTTTTTTGAAAAATCGTATGGTGTAATTTCATTTTCAGATAAAATATTACATAATCTTTTCCCCCAACATTTATAATTATATAAAGGTTTCTCATTTTTAATTAAAGCATGACTATTTTCACAGTTATTAATAAAAGGCTGACCTTTTCCACACAATAAAAAATTCAAATCGACATTCTTGTTAAGCAATAGCTTTACAAGATTTTCTACACTTAATTTGGACTTATCTTTTTCAACTAAGCTAATATATGCTCTAGTAGCTCCGATAAAATCTCCAAATTCTTCTTGAGATAAGCCGAGAGCAGTTCTTATTGTTTTTAATCTGTTGCCAAAAGTTGTCATAATCTACACCGTTTATGTGAAGTTTTGTAAATTGTCAAGTTAATACTTGACACTCGATAGTTATTACTATACAATCATTATATCAATCATTGAACGATTGAATAATAACATAAAAACACGAAAACGGCAAAATTTGCCCTATTTTTCGTGTGAATTTTTGTTACTCAGAAATAGAAAGGAATAAATATGGCAGAAGAAAGAATGTCTACTACATCCGTGCAGCTAAATTCCAGACAATTTAGTGCACTTAGTAAGGTAAGAAAAAAGATAGATGCTTCTTCTAATGCAGAAGTTTTGAGAAAAGCTTTTGATTTTTATTTAGAAAAAGAACATCCAGAATTTATACAAAAATAGGACGTCTACGAAGTGATACCATTCAATATTTTACAAAAAATAATCAAACAATTTTTGCGAAAAAATTCAAATTATAACAAATTAGAGAATCAAAAACTTACAATTGAATACCTTCAAAAGTATAAAAAATTGAAAGATTTTAACGCACAAGCGTTACTAAAAACTCATTATATTCCAAAAGCAAGAGAAATAATCTTAAGAGAATCCGGCTTTTTATTAACTGAGAACTTAGTTTTACAGCGAGCATGGGCATTGATGAACATTGACATTGCCAACGGTGTCTTAGATGAATTTTGTAGATTCAGGGATAAATAATTATGGCAAAAAAGAATTATCAAGATACATATTTTCAGCATGACAGATACGCAAGGCGCGATTCTAAAATTAAAGCTCTTTTAACTTACTTTCGTAAAGAAAGCGAGGAAAAAGCAAAAGCTGCAATATGCGTATTTTGGTGGATTGTCGAGGATATGCACCTTGATGATTATCCTGTGGATAAACTGGAAGTTTTTGCAGATGACTACAGATGTGATGTTAATTTCTTACACTCAATACTCAACGATTTTAACCTATTTAGAGTTGAAAACAATTGCTATGTTTCAGACAGGGTTCTCAGGAATTTAGAAGAACAAGCTAAAAAGGCTGAACAAAAATCTATTGCAGCAAATACAAAATGGCTGCTAAGCGATTTTAAAAAATATTATATTGAATTTTTTGGCAAAGCACCTGTTCTAAATCCGGAAGAGATTGATAATCTCAAAAAATACGCGGATAAAATTCCTGATCTTCGGGAAAAATTGCGCGATGTACTTTATACACTTAGTACTCTTAAATTTGATACAAAGATTAAATTTGTTCCTGGAGCGAACTGGCTCTTGACAGACAACAATCTTGGCAGATTACTAAACGGGGAATTTGGGCCTCTTAAGCATAAAAAGACCGCTAAGGAATTAAGAGAAGAACTGATAAAAAAACAAGCTGAACAAGAAGCTGAAAATGCTAATGTATTCGACTTGGATACGATTTCATCAAAAGCTGCAGCAATTCAATATATTTCTAATAACAATAAAGATTTAAAATTAATGATTCCTGACCATAAAAAACTTATGCGTAAGTTTGATATTACATTACAGGAAATTAAAAGTTTTCGGGAGGATGAAAATGCGTAAAGATATGCAAAAAGAAATCCATAAGTATCAGGGATTTATCTATTATTTTGATACTGAGAGCAAAACTCTTTGCAAAGCTGATTGGATACAATCTACTGCCGATTATGACCATTATTCTTTTGAGCTGCATCACTTTGTACCATTCACTGATTGGGAAAAAAATACGAAAAACGTACGCTCAAAAGTTAGTAACAAGTTAATTTTGCTTCCAAAAGTTATGCACCAGCATCTTGAAAATCCGATTTATAAACTTTCTCAATCCGATTTTGAATGTGTTTATGGAATACATCCTAACAAAATTTTATACGATATAAATTCCAATGCTGATAGATTATACAATATCCCTAATTTTTCTATACCTTCGGAAGCTACCTCCAATGCCTCCGAAATTTCTTTGTTATCAGATGAGGATTTATCTTGTTTTGACGATATCAAGGAGGTTAGCTATGCTGAAATATAATTATACCGCCAAGCGTGACGATTATTTAACTCCTCCGGAAATTATTAAAGAAGTATTGACTTCAACCGGTTTTACAGAATTTGATTGTGATACCTGCTGCTCATTGGATAATATTCCTGCAAAATTTCGTTATAGAAAAGATGGATTATACTCTGCAAAAAACAATAAACTTTCTGAGAGCAATGGTTTGAATGGAACATGGTTTCCTTATAACTGGTGTAATCCTCCTTTTTCAATATGCGAAGATTTTGTAAAAAAAGCAGTAGCAGAACAAAAGAAGGGGCATACAACTTATATGTTGATACCTGCACGAACTGAAACAAAATATTGGCATGACTACATTTTGGATGAAAACGGCGGTACTAACCGGTGGGATGTAAAAGTTAAATTTTTGCGTAAAGGTATTTGCTTCTTGAATCCGGATAACGATGAGAAGATGTCTGTTTATAAAAACAGCCTGGCACTTGTAACATTTTTGGGTCATACGACTACGGAGGTTCTTGATGCGTAAAAAGAAAAAATTTTATCGTGAACCGAGCAATACAGTTGTTGTTAATTCTTATGTAACAGAACTTATTGATACCAATATTGAGTACAATGACAAAATAAAAAACACCTTTAAATGCAAAAGTATTACAGGTAATGACAAAACATGTATTTATTGGGAACGGGTTGTGCTTTCAATTGGTGATAAAGTCCGGCTTAAAGGCTGGTGGGCTCCTAACGGAGTTTTTATCGTAAAAAAGATTTTAGTAATGGCGGGGGGAGTGAAACCGGAAAATGACTTTGTCACTTCCAGCAACGACACTCCGCCTAATGTAAAAGGAGGTGAATAATGTTAGGACTATTAATTATTTTGGTTTTTATTGCAGCATCGTATTGGATATTTACAGATGATTGAAGAATTTGAAGATTACCGGCAGTTTCGGAAGAAATATCCGAGTCTAATTTATATTTGCAGCTGGTGCGGTTATCTAACTCCCAATCCTTATGTATGTATAAATTGCGGCAGACAATCAAACCAATTATTTTCGAACAATACCTACCGGTACAAAATCAAATCTATTCACAGAGAAGTACAACAAATATTTAGACCAATAGAATTGGCGAAAGGAAAAGATGTCAAAGATTAAGCTTAATGAATTATCAAGAGAACAATTGATTAACCTGCAGAAGCAACTTGAGCAGGAAATAGAAAACTTAAACAAGGTTATTGCTGCGAGCAATACAACTGTTTTCGATTTGTTGATTAACGAAGTCAAAAAAGAGATGCAAGACAACATTGCGGAGGAGGAATGGAAAAAGCTCAAAGAAAATCAAAAGAAGATAGAAAGTTACCGCAGCATTGAAAAGACTTTGCAGAATCAGGAAGATTTACTTGAACGCAAGCAAGAAGAACTTGAAGATATCGAAGATGCTATTGAAAAATACCAACCTTCACTTTTTGAGCAAGAAGAATTAGAACAAGAGGTTAAGGTTGAAGGTGAAGCCGAAGAAACCAATTTTGAATATTGCAGCAAACGTATTAAGACAGGTGATGTATTCAAAAAAACATCAGAAGGCGAAGACTCTATTTATTATCTTATTAAAAAATCTACCGAGATATCAAATAGTTACGCAATTATTTCAAGTCTTTTTGAAGGCGAAAGATGTTTACAATATCCAAGCAACTTTAAAATTTTAGAGGGCAGTGATTTTGTCGGCAATATTTATAGTGAAGAAAACGAAGAAGCACTTGAAGCATTGAAAATTATTGCAAACAGTCAACAAGCTAAAGAAGCAGAACTACCCGATGATGAATCTGAACCCGAATCAGATTCTTAAAAAAGAAGCCGGCTAAAGTTTTTTGTAGTTTTTAATTGAGGCTAAACAAGAAAAACACCGTACGTCAGAACGTGAGGGCTGACAGGCAATACGTTAAACAAAGCCTTAATTTGTTAGAACTGGCAAATCGGGAAGTGAATACACAAATAAACAAATAGACGGTTGACTGCCGGAAAGACGGCATTATAAGAGAAAGGAAAAATATTATGACAACAAACACAAAAAAATTAGAACTAGACGTTAGCTTAAGCTTTTCTATTGAAGTAGATATGACAAAATTTAATCAAACGACGGTAAAAGTAGAAGATTTAAAAAAGTCAGAAGACCAATATATAGAAGCTAAAATCCAAACAGATACTGTAAAACAGATTATAGAAGAAACAACCTCAAAACTTGAAGCGCTTGGATATAAAAATTTTAGACAAGTGTCTGCAGCTCATTCTTTGCATCCGATTTTTAACCTTTGCAGGAAGATTACAGATAACACTTTATTAAAGTAACAACAAAAGGAATAAGAATGGAAACACGCGAAATAACTATTTCAGAGATTGAATATAAATTCTTATTATCTCAGAATGCAGAACTGATAAAACAGAATAGGGCTATGCAGCGACTTTTAAACGGAAAAAGCCGCTGCGGCATCACTATAAAAAAATCTTTAGGCGAATCAATTCTAGAAAAATATACCGGAGTTCAAAATAATGACTAAGCAAGAAATTACTATTGAGCCAGAAGAATGTATTTATTTTGAGAGTCTGCTTGATGAGTTTGAGGGTCGTTATAAAAAAACATGGCATAGTAAATATAGTGAAACTGTCTATGATTTCGAACCTTGTTTCTCTGGTGGATACAGAATTGTTTATGAGTTAGTTTGTGCTCCAGAAATTTTTCACTTCATCAAATACAAGCTGGACGAGTATCGCAAAACAATCACACTTCTGGAGCAATGTTTAAGAATAGTAAAGGGGAAAATACTTTGACAAATTTTGAAACAAAATTATCAAAACAGGATGAGGAATCATATAAGAGATGGTTTTCGGAAGCAAAAGAGGGAGGTCTTATCCATCCAGAGGATAACGGATATGACTATGATTTTCGCGGTTTTTGGAAAGACTTTATAAAAACCGGAAGAGCCGAAGCATTCAATCAGGAAACACATTTCCCTGATTTATATAAAAAACCTAATCATGAAACTTTCAGCGTAGAGAGTAAATACGCTGTAGGAGTGATGAAAAAATATGCCGGCTCTTGGAATGGTGAAACTTTTATTGAACCGGCACAGCGATATAGAGAGAGAACAGCAGAGGATTGGTATCCTCAAATGAACGGCAAGACAAAGGTAAAATAAGCAATGAAATATACAAAACAACAAGAAGCATATATAAAAGCAGGTGCAACACTATGTATAGAGTGCACAATGGGTTATAACGGCGATAAATCCTGCGGTTGTAATGGAATACAAAAATTACCGAAGACTTCACCTACAGGGTGTTTTTGTGGAAAGAAAATGGAGCAGATTAATGACAGATAAACAGATAATAATTAATAATGTTGATGTGAGTGGGTGCGAGTTTCGTTTTAGAACTTTTGGGTGCGATTGTATGAGCTCTAATGGAACTGTAAAAATTTCTACAGAAGGAACTCATTGTGTTGACAATCCTAACTGCTACTTCAAGCAGCTCCAGCGTAAAGAGCAGGAATGTGAGAAGCTGAAAAAGATTATTGAAAATCAAAGAAAGGAAATCTACAGGCATAGACATAAACAAGCGGAATTAAAAGAAAGGATTAAAACATTAGATGGGAAAGATATAACAGTCCAAATAACTGAATCAGAATTTGCAGAATATCAATCTCTTAAAAAACAGCATGACGAATTGATATCTATTAATAACAAGCGGAAAGATGAGATAAAAACTCTAAAATATATGCTGTACGAGGAAAGAGAACTTCGTACTGAAACCTTTAAAGCTAATTTTAAAATTGCCAAATTAGAACGGGCTATTGCTTCTAATAAAAGCCGATTCAGCCTAGAATTTTCCCGCTACCGCAAGGTTCTTGAGGATATTGAGGTAGTTATAAATAATTTGGAAAAACAAGATATACTAACCTTGCCCGATTTCTCACTGCAAGAAAATTATAAAATTATTATGAAGCAATGCAATGAGGGTTATAGACAAATCCTCAACCTCATCAGCAAGGCGAAGGGGGAAGAAAATGACTAACCTATCAAAAGAGCTGTGCGAGATTTGCGGGATTGAGCCTAAAAAAGTAGAAAAAAGATGCAAGGAATGTAATTTAAATATGGAAGAATGTGGGTGTTTTGATTGTTATAAAGAAATCTACCCTGACTTTGAGCAGCCAGAGAATTTTGTAAAGCTGCTAGAAATTGTTAGTAGAAGGTCAAGTGTTTCTTTTTGCCACAATGGCAGTTATTTTGGATGTTCTATCCACTATTATTTTAAAGATATTTTTGAAGCGGACAAGGGCAATATTCAACATAATTTTTTAAATACTCTATTAAAACAAGACTTAAGAAATCCTTGCAAACCAAAACTTTTAGAACAAATCAAACAATCAATCAGAGAGGCAGAGTGGGTGTATGACAGATAAAGAACAGATAATGGATAAACTTTACGGAGCTTTAGCTGGATTATTTCTTGTCTATGGTATTTCAACGGAAGAAGGTAGCGGAAAAATTATTATTGATTTGCTAAAAGAAGTTGAAAAACAATACCAATCCAAAGAGCAGGAATGCGAGGAGTTAAAAAAGAGGGCAACTATTGCGGAAGATAATTTTGCTTGTGAAATACAAGCACGCTTGTATCATCAAAACGAATGGTTAAAATTTTCAAAAGAAAACGAGGAGCTGAAAAAGAGTGTTGATAAAATTAAAAATTATGTAAAAAATCAGATGTTCGATGTCGATTGCGAAAATTGGTTTGACCGTTTCATCTACACATTTGAGGAATGGAAAAAGTCAATATGTGAAGATAGCGCCCGCTACCTTAAGGCTCTTGAGGAGATTGAGGGTATTGCAAAGGGAATGCGTTCTATTTTTATAGAGGAAGTTTCAATTACTGCAAGTCAATTAAATGACAGAATCTATCGGGAAACAACTGAAAGGTTTAGACAAATCCTCGACATCATCAGCAAGGCAAAGGGGAAAAAATGACAGATAATAATTTTAATTTTACAAATGGTGTTAGTTATGATGTTTGGTATGAACAAAAAAGGCTAATCGACCGACTCGAAAAAGAAAACAAGGAGCTGAAAAAGATAAATGTAATCTTGCAAAATCGCAATCAACAATTAGACGGCGCAATAACAGAGACAGCGTGCTACCGCAAGGCTCTTGAGGAGATTTGGAATCTTGTACAAAAAGTTAGTGATGCAGATGAATGCCCGTATGGGGATTTCGATTGCAACAATTGTGACGGTGATAACACCTGCCCTACTAAAGTTAAAAGGTTAATCCTCGACATCATCAGCAAGGCAAAGGGGGAAGAAAATGACTGAATATGATGGTTTTATTCAAATAGACGGTGACTGGTTTAATATCAACAGCATATTAAGTATAAAACGCTGGAACTTTGATAGGCACCGCTCTATTATCACATTTATAAATGGTGACCAAAAGACAGTATCGGAGAGTGTTCCTAGCTTAATGTTAAGAATTACTGAAGCAAAAGGAGTTACCGATGACTAACCTATCAAAAGAACTGTGTGAGATTTGCGGGATTAAGCCTATGTATAGGCTTAAAGATATAAATGCTCTTTATAATGAAGATATGTATAACGAATTTTGTGAAATGAGATTAAATAAAGGATTACTTATACCTACAGGTACAAAAGCTATTTTCCCCGATTTCACCCAGCCGGAAAACTTTGTAAAGCTGGAAGAAATAATGCTCGCAGAATTGGCAAAGCAACGCCTTACAGTTGTTAAATGGGTGCATTATTTTTCTGATGTTGAATTAATGCATGAATATATTTTAATTACAAAATGCGGTCATAAAATAAAATTCACGCACACTGGTATTCACGTTGAGAACTGGTTTGTTGAACGTAAAGATAGAACAGAATGCTTAATTTTATTTATACTTTGGAAAGTTCTGCCAATTTGCGGTGAAAGTATCAAGCGGGCAATCAAATCGGGGGATTGGAAGTATGACTAATAAAGAACAAATAAAAGGGTTTCCGGAAAGGGTGGCCACTGTATCCGGAAATAGTCAAACAGGCATTATCGCAATTAATCCAGATTTATTTTATTCAAAAACAATGGTAAAGCAAATGCTGCATATCTGTGAAACGGCATATAGTAATTACAGAAAAGAGGGGTTGCTTGCTCATAAGGTTGGTATGGAAGTTTATACACGAGGAAGTGAGTTAATAGATTTCATCCTAACTAGGGAAGGGAATCCTAATCTTTATACGAATGAAAAAAGAAAAAAAACAGAAAGAGGAAATAATGACAGATAAAGAACAAATAATAATAATTGACGGCGTGGATGTGAGTGGGTGTGATTATCATTATATCGATAATGATGGCATGCACAGGTGTTTTAAAGATGACCAAACCTGTAATTGTGATGCAAATTGTAGTTTTGGCGCACTCTGCTTAAAGGAAGAACTCCAACGCAAGACGCAGGAGTGCGAGGCATACAAAATGGAATCAGAAGAGGGGAGGGAGATAAACTCAGAATTAAAAGCAGAAAGCAGTCGCTACCGCAAGGCTCTTGATGAAATTGAGGACATTATAAAAGAAAGCGATTGTATTAATTGTCGGGAACATTACTACAATCAACATTGCGAAGATTGCGACAAGGGTGAAATCCTCTACATTATCAGCAAGGCAAAGGGGGAAGAATGAATTCACTTCAACTTAATTTATTCACTCCACAATTCCCAACCTGGACGGAAATAAATATAAAATGGCTTTTTGATTACCTTTCGTCTTTATATCCGGAGATGAAGTTTATTCTAGAGAATGTACAAGACGGGTTTGATAATATCAGTTATCAAGAAATCAAGCAAACTGCATTTAAAAAAGTAGAGCTTAAATTTTATACTGGATACTATGATGAGTTTGTTACTTGGGCTAAAAACAGAAACTACATTGCATGTGATTTAATGCAAAATTTCGGAGATTGGAGCGGGATGTGTGAAACATATGATAACTGGGAAGAATTTTTAGAAATGGTGCCGCTTAGGATAAAGAATTGCAAAGAGAGGTTTGAAGAATACAAAAACAAAATTAGAAAGAGGGAAAAGAAAAATGGAAGATAGATTTAAATTTAGAGTATATTTCAAAGGTTCAGAATATGCAGAAAAAGGGTATGAAGATTTAAACAGAACTGATGTTATTTTCTCATTACGTCCGGACGGACAGATTATTCGAGATGTTATATATTATGAATATCAGCAGGAAGGATGTAAAGGTTCTCCATCTCGTATATCTTTTACTCCAAATAATGAATTATATGATATACAATTTTGCACCGGCTTAAAAGACAAAAACGGCAAGCTGATTTATGAGGGAGATATTTTAAGAGTAACGGGTAGTCGAGATACCTCGGGTTATGGAGTTGTTGAGTATCTGCAAGCGGGATGTTGATTCTTTGTAAATGGTTACTTGGATAATCCCTCACCCTATTACCCGCGAAGAAAAGGAGAATTTTATCATCCGCTTCAAGAGTGGCTATGCACAGAAGTCATCAGCAACATATATGAAAATCCGGAATTATTGGAGGAAAAATGCTAACATTCAACCTTAAATTAACAAGCTTGTTTTTGATATTGAATTTGAACTTATAAAGGAGCAGAAATTATGACAAACAAAATTTTAGTTATATATGTTGATAAGGAAACGCAGAAATTCGACCGTTATGAAGCGTACCCGCTAAATGAAAAATTTACAAAAGAAGAATTGATAAAGAAAGTGGAAGAATATAACGCTGATACTGTAAAAGATTACACGGCAAAGATTTATGACGATCCGATTCTCGTAGACTTTGTTGAGGATGTACGGTCATCTTGGCAGAACAAACATGTTATTGAAAATTTAAAATCAATCTGCAGTGATATTGAGAGCGATATTTGTGCTTTAGAAAGCTGGCGGGACGATATCACAGATTTGTTAGACAAGGAGTGAGAATAATGCAAAAAGAACTGGAACTATATTTATTCAACAGGCTAAAAAACCGCAAAGATATTGGGGAAGAATCTGCATATACTATTGCTTGTAATATGGTTGATTTAGGCTTAATTAATAGTACAAAACAGGTTGAAGCAACACTCACAAAGTGGTATACAAAAGGCTGTTGGGAATGGGGTTGTGGCATATTTTTTGGCTGGATACCTGAGGGAAAGATTTACGCATTAGAAGATAATATTTCAGCAAGACCAGACTCTAAACAAAAATCAAAAACTATTTATATAGTCACGGCCGGTGACTATTCAGATTATCATATAGAGCGAGTTTTTTCTGATAAAGCTGCTGCATATACTTATGTATATTTATATAATGAAACAAATGCATTCAGCGGTTACGGTATGGCACGTGTTGAAGAATTCAATATTGATACTGTCAATTTTGATAAAAAATTAGAAGTGGTTAAGGTTTATAAAGTAAATCTCAGTCTATTCATTGATAAAAACACCGGCAAAGTTGGTATTATGAATGAACTTCTAGAGGATGAAGATATTTTAGCTATTAAGGTTAAAGATATTTTATTACCAAATCTGGATAAAGTAATAAAAGAACTCAATTATAATAATACTTACTGGGCTTATATTACAGTTTGTTCATTAGAAAGTTTTGATAAAGCTAAAAAGATAGCATATGAACAGTATCAAAAGTTTTCCCAAAA
>UMDC01045094.1_pt1 | contig 14921 bp, 10 predicted proteins | sample 1964391 | NCBI WGS metagenome assembly UMDC01 (sample SAMEA4835984, study PRJEB28245) | human gut metagenome | biome: gut microbiome; material: fecal sample | place: Denmark | collected 2008 | reverse complement strand
AGGAAGAAGAAAGTGAGTCGATTTATCCCATTGTCAATTCCGAATTTTGAGGGAAATGAGAGAAAATACGTAGATGATGCAATAGATCAGGGCTGGGTATCTACAGGCGGAGCTTATATTACAAAACTAGAAGAACAGATGGCAGGATTTCTTCATGTAGAGAAAGTGGCTGCCTGCCAGAGTGGCACATCTGCATTACATTTGTCATTATTGGAATGTAATGTACAGCCGGGAGATATGGTGATCGTGCCGACATTGACTTTTATTGCAGCAGTGAATCCGGTACATTATCAGTTTGCAGAGCCTGTATTTATGGATTGTGATGACAGCTTATGCATGGATCCGGTCAAACTGCGGAAGTTTTGCGAAAAAGAGTGCCATGTAGAACAAAAACAATTAATTCACACGGCTTCTGGCAAGAAAATAAAAGCGGTTATTGTAGTGCATGTGTTTGGAAATCTGGCAGATATGGAAAGCATTATGGATATAGCGGAAGAGTATCATTTGAAGGTAATAGAAGATGCTACAGAAGCGTTGGGTTCACATTACACGGAGGGACGTTTTGCCGGAAAGTATGCGGGAACGATCGGAGATTTTGGAGCATACTCATTTAATGGGAATAAGATCATTACAACCGGCGGTGGCGGTGCAGTGACAGCAAAAGATGCAAAAACGGTTGCACATATGCAGTATATTTCCACACAGGCAAAGGATGATCCGCATTATTATATTCATAATGAGATTGGCTATAATTATCGCATGACCAATTTACAGGCGGCGCTTGGTGTGGCACAGATGGAAGAATTACCTGAATTTATAAAGAGAAAACACAGCAATTATGAGCTGTATCAAAAACTATTCAATGGATTTGAACTCGGAAAATTACTTGGCTTTCGAGAAGGAACATATTCAAATCAGTGGTTTTATTCACTTGAGATTCCAATGGAAAGAGTGAATGGTTCTTTAAGGGATATCATCACAAAGTTGCAGGAGAGAGGTGTACAGACAAGGGCAATCTGGGGATTGATCCATGAACAGCTGCCGTATCAGAATGCGATAACATATGAGATTGAGAAAGCACCTTATTATAGTAAATGCATCTTGAATTTCCCAAGCAGCACACAGATCACGGAAGATGATATTGTTTATGTTGTGGAACAGATCAAGGATGTACTAATGTCATAAGGGATGGTAAAATGCAGGATGTAAGAATATCAACCAATGTAACGCTTGGGAGTTTTGTTTTTATGAATACCGGAAGCAAAGTATGTCATGATGGAAAGTTAGGTAATTATGTAACATTAAGTCCGGATGTCACATTAGCAGGAAACGTGATAGTCGGCGACAATACAGAAATTGGTATGGGTGCAAATGTGATGCAGGGTATTACGATTGGAACGAATACTGTGATTGGTGCAGGATCGGTAGTTGTGAGAGATGTGGAAGATCATTGTAAGGCAGCCGGAGTACCAGCGAAAGCCTTTAGATGATAATAAGTCTAAAGGCTTTTAAAAGTTTTAAGAGAACTATTTCATTTGCGAATAAGATGGGTTATACTACTATAAACGATAATTAACTAAAAAGGTATGGAGTAACGACAGTTTTATGTTGGAGGAGTTTTGATTTGCCAGAAAGAAATACTATGAAAAAAATTCAGGAATTACAACAGGTAAAAGGTGATGCATACGATTACTACATTGCCGGAAATGAAGATACAGATCTGTTTGAAAAAATATTTTTGGTAGACGATATTGTAGAAGAAATTTGCAAACCGGATAAATATTTTTTGATTGGAGAAAAAGGATCTGGAAAAACAGCATATTCGGTGTATATGTCGAAATCTGATAAGATAAATAGTTTTTGTTCCATTTCACTTGTGGAAAATACGCTGTATCAGAGATTTCTTAATATGAAAAGACAGAAAGCATTGGAACTTTCAAGTTTCAAAGATGTATGGATTAATTTGATTTATTTGATTCTTGCAGAAAAGATCAGAAAAGAATATGGTGAGACTTTTTTCAGCAGCATTAAGTATAAACAATTATCGAAGGCAATAGATGTTTTTTATAGTGATGCTTTTAAACCGGAATTTGTGAATGCCTTTGAATTTGTTGACAATGCCTCTGCATCTATTAATTCGATGATGAAACAGGGGCTGTTTTCAACTGGAACTAAGGCATCTGCGGAAACGTCCCAGAAGTATGTGGAACAGAGTTTTCAGATTAGTCTTTTGAAGATAAGAGATGGTTTTGAAAAAGCATTTATGAGTGTTAATTTGAAAAAACCAACGATTTTGTTTGTGGATGGCATTGATGCAAGACCAAGAGATATTGATAATGAGCAGTATTTTGAGTGTTTGGTTGGACTGGTAAATGCAGTTTTAGAAATGAATCAATCATTCCTGAAAGAGAAACAGATCAAAATTATGTTGCTGATCCGACCGGACATTATGTATAAAATGCCAGTTCATAATATGAATCAGAAGCTTAGAAATAATTCGGTGTTGTTAAATTGGGTAACTTCTTATCGCAAATATATTGATTCAAAGTTATTTAAGATTGCAGACGATTATTTTATGAAGCAGCAGGATTATTCATATGAACTGGGAGAATGTTGGAATTATTATTTTCCATACAAGGTGGAATATCAGGAAAAATGGAAAGCACCAGATAATCCGTTTGTTGAATTCTTGAGGTATTCCTTATACAAACCAAGAGATATTTTAACCATGTTAAACGAGATGGTTGATGCAACAAGTGGTACGCAGTTTAAACATTCTGATTTTGAAGGTATTTTATCCAATTATTCGACGTATTTAAAAGGCGAATTGAAAGATTATATGTTAATTTATATGGATGATTCAGATTATAATAATTTTAGTATATTCTTTGATTATTTTCAGGGGCATAGAAATTTCAATTATAAATTTTTTGAGGAAAAACATTTAGAATATATAAAGTATTTAAGAGAATTAGGACGGAAGATTCCACCGTTTATGGAGACTGCGAGTGAAGCCTTACAGCTTTTATATGATACGAATATCATTTGTTATAAAATATATGAAACTTTGCCAAATGGCAAGCGGAAGAATAAAATGTTTTGGTCATATAAGGAACGTAATTATGCAAACATGCAGCCTGAAGTAAAGAAGGGCGGCGAATATTCATTTCATATGGCATATGCGAGAGCCTTTCGATTGTTTTAAAGTAAATATCATAGGATGATCACAAGGCCTTTAGATTATAATAAGTCTAAAGGCTTTCTTCAAAGATAGCAAAAAGGAGGCAGAATATGTCAGTGAATGTTGCGATTGGAGTGCAGGATTTTTCAACATTGATAGAAAACCATTATTTTTATGTGGATAAAACAGCCTTTTTAAAGGAATGGTGGGATAGTGGTGACAGTGTTACACTGATCACGAGACCAAGACGTTTTGGAAAGACGTTGACCATGAGCATGACGGAGCAGTTTTTCTCAATGGAATATGCGGGACGATCTGATCTGTTTGAGGAGCTGGAAATCTGGAATGACGAGAAATACCGCAATTTGCAGGGAACGTATCCGGTCATTAGCCTTTCGTTTGCAAATATAAAAGAACCAACCTATGAATTGACACAAAAGAAAATCTGCGACCTTATTGCACAATTATATTTCAAATTTGATTTTATAACAGAGAGCAATGCTTTGATTAAGGAAGAAGTGAATCTGTATAAGAAAATCATGAATCATATGGACTATGTAGATGCTACGCTTTCGTTAAACTATTTATCAGGTTTTTTATATAAATATTATGGGAAAAAAGTGATCATTTTATTGGATGAATATGATACTCCAATGCAGGAAGCTTTTGTAGATGGTTACTGGGATGAACTGGTGACATTTACAAGAAGCCTTTTTAATTCAACTTTCAAGACAAATCCGGCATTGGAACGTGGTATTATGACAGGCATCACACGGGTGAGCAAGGAGTCTATTTTTTCCGATTTAAATAATCTGAAAGTAGTTACAACGACATCTGATGAATATGCCACAACATTCGGTTTTACAGAGCCAGAGGTCTTTGAAGCATTGGGAAAGTACGGATTAGACAGTGAAAAGAGCGAAGTGAAAAGATGGTATGATGGTTTTATTTTCGGGGAATATAAAGATATTTATAATCCGTGGTCAATTTTAAATTATCTTGATTCACAGCAGTACACAACATATTGGGCAAATACAAGTGCAAACAGTCTGGTGGCAAAATTAGTCCGTGAGGGAAACCGCAATATCAAGAGTAAATTCGAAAAGCTGCTTTGCGGAGAGTGTATATGGTCAGAAATTGATGAACAGATTGTTTATGATCAGCTCAACGGTAATGAACAGGCGGTGTGGAGTCTTCTGCTGGCAAGTGGTTACTTAAAAGTCCTCTCTTATGAAAAGTACAAGGATATTCCGGAGGGAACTGAGCCAAAGTATCAGCTGGCACTTACGAATCTGGAAGTGAAACTGATGTTCCATCGAATGATTCATGACTGGTTCGCAATGGCGAGACCGGATTACAACGACTTTATTAAAGCAATGTTTGCCGGTGATGTGGATGCGATGAATGAATATATGAACCGGGTGGCCTTGCAGACATTCAGTTATTTTGATACCGGAGACAGAGCATCGGGAGCAGAACCGGAACGGTTTTATCATGGATTTGTGTTAGGATTGCTTGTTGATCTGCAGGACAGATATTATCTGAAATCGAACCGGGAAAGTGGTTTTGGAAGATATGATGTCATGCTTGAACCAAAGAATCCAGGAAAGGATAACGCAGTGATTCTGGAATTTAAAGTGCGCAGCACAAGAAAAGAAAAAAGTCTGGAAGAGACAGCGCAGTCTGCGATCACACAGATCCGGGAAAGAAAATACAGCGAAGAACTGAAAATGAAAGGAATTACAGTAAACCAGATTAAAGAGTACGGTTTTGCATTTGAAGGAAAGACCGTGTTGATCGTGGACTGATCGTCACAGCAAAGGAGGTCAAAATGGGACTTTATTTGAATCCGGGGAATGAAGAATTTCGAAATGCAGCGATTCATTCTAAAATATATGTTGATAAAACTGAGATGATTAAATTTACAAATTCACAACTTTTTGGTGAACATAAAAACATCTGTGTCAGCAGACCACGGCGTTTTGGAAAATCAATGGCAGCCAATATGCTGGTGGCATATTACAGCAAAGGCTGCGATTCGAAGGAATTGTTTGAAAATTTTAAAATAGCAGATGACAGCAGTTTTAAAGAACATTTAAATAAATATAATGTCATTCATTTAAACATCCAGCAGTTTTTGGGGCGGACAGAGACAATACATGAGATGTTGGAATTGCTTTCACGAAAAGTAACACGCGAATTGAAGCGGGAATTTGCAGATGTGACGTACTACGAAGAAGACTTAGTGTCTGTGATAGAAGAGATTTATGCACAGACACACAGCTTTTTTGTTTTTATTATTGATGAGTGGGATTGCATTTTCCGTGTAAAAGGGGAAGATACAGAAGCACAAAAATTGTATCTGAATTTCCTGAGAGATTTGTTAAAGAACCAGCCTTATTGCATTTTGGCTTATATGACCGGAATCCTTCCGATTAAAAAATATGGAGAACATTCTGCCCTTAATATGTTTGATGAATATTCCATGACCAATCAGCGTGAGCTGGCAGAATTTACAGGATTTACGGAGCAGGAAGTGCAGGAATTGTGCCCGCAGTATGACATGTCATATGATAAAATGAAACAGTGGTATGACGGTTATGATTTAAAAGGGATACAGATTTATAATCCGAGATCAGTCGTAATGTCACTTTCAGGACATGATTTTGACAGCTATTGGACCAAAACAGAGACTTATGAGGCATTAAAAAAGTATATCCAGATGGATATGTATAATTTGAAAGAACTTGTAACGAGACTGATTGCGGGAAGTTCTATTGAGATAAATCCAGATAAATTTCAGAATGATATGACTACATTTGCAAGTGCAGATGATGTCTTGACACTTCTGGTACATCTGGGATATCTGACTTATGATTTTGATACATGTACCGTTCATATCCCGAATCAGGAAGTACAGAAGGAATTTATTAATTGTATTGAAGATGGTGGCTGGGAACCGGTTATGGACGCAATCCGGAAATCCGAAGAGCTGCTTGCAGCCACAATCCGCGGTGAGGAAGAAACGGTTGCCCGGATGATAGAGAATGCACATCAGGAGAATACATCCATACTTGCCTATAATGATGAAAATTCATTGGCATGTGTGATCGCACTTGCGTATTATTCAGCGAAGAAGAATTATGTAGTATACCGGGAACTTGCCGGAGGAAAAGGATTTGCAGATATGGTGTTTGTTCCAAGAAAAACGACACAGACACCGGCAATCGTTGTAGAGCTGAAATGGAATCAGACAGCGGAAGCAGCGATCACACAGATCAAAAGAAAACAGTATGTCGAAAGCCTGAAGGATTACAGGGGCGAAGTGATACTTGTTGGGATCAATTATGAGAGCAAAGAGTTAAAGAAGGACGATTATAAAAAACATTCCTGCAAAATTGAGCGGATCACCATGGCATAATAGAGGGAAGGACAGGAGTTTCAGATATGGATGACGCACAGGCACAGCAGACCAATCCATTATTTGGTATTATTCCAAAAGAATTTTTCACACCGCTGGCATCGCCGAACAGACTTGTATATTGGGACTGTCTGTGCCGGTTGTTTCAGGCAATGAGTGCACAGCTTTCCTTTGGGATCGAGAGAGAAATCCTTGTGGATGAATTACAGTTTTATTTTGAACAGAATCAGGCAGCGGAATTTGAGGAAGATGACATAAATGGCATGGATTCCAGAAAAAAGGCAAATGAGATGCTGCGCTTATTGGAGAAGTACGGCTGGCTTGAGGTTGAGACGGATAAGAGTTATGTGCAGAGAGTCAATTTTTATGATTATGCCGTAAAAGTCATGAAAACGCTTCTTGAGATTTCAGACGGACGAAAGGTGGAATATCAGGGCTATATTTATACCATTTACAGTCTTGTGCGGACCAATACGGATCATCCGGCTGTTGTGTTACAGCAGATCCGGGATAATACGGATATGCTGATCACAGGACTAAAGAACCTCAATTCGAATATCAAGCATTACATTGATGAACTGACAAAGCATAAGACCGTAGCGGAGATTATGAATGCGCTGTTTAATGATTATATTACGAATATTGTAGATAAAGCTTACCACAGATTACTGACTTCAGACAATGTGTCAAAGTTCCGGCCGGAGATCATAGAGCGGCTGGAAGCAAATGGGCATAGCTCACGTTATATCGCAAAGACGTCGGAAGAGTTGGCAGCGATCCGGGAGATACCGGTCGGGCAGGCAGAAGAACTGGTATATCAGACATTGCATGAGATTGTGGAAGCGTTCCGGAATATGGATGATATTCTGGCAGAGATCAACCGGAAAAACACACAATACCAGAGGGCGGCGGTAAACCGTGCAAAGTTTCTGCTGGCAGGGACGGAAGATGTCAGAGGACAGATGAAAGAAATCCTTTTATACATTGGAGAGCAGATGGAACAGAGCCAGCTGGATCTGAATGGGATTTATGAGATCGAGTATCTGGACAATCTGGTGAGGCTGTTTGGAAGCAGTTTTATTGATGAGAAATCGTTTTACAGCCCGATCGAGGGAAAGAAAGAGTTTCATCCGCAGGAACTGACAGAAGTAATGCCGGATGTGGAACTCCGGCAGGAAAAGCTTCGGAAGATGACCGAAAAGATGCAGCGCATTTTAAGCCCGGAACGGATAGAGCGGTTTGTAGAAGAACAATTAGGAGACAGGGAAAAAATCTATGCGTCTGAGCTTCCGATGGAAACAATGGATGATTTTATCAGGCTGATCTATGTCAGACTGTATGGTTCCAGAAAAAAGATGCGATATCGGATTGAAAAGGCAGAAGGTGCGAATAAAATCAGTGGAGAGTTTGATTTCCCGGATTTTGCAATCATAAAACGCTGACAGCGCATAGCAGAGGGAGAGCAGAATGGATTTATTAAATGGCATGCTGCAGAAGGATCAGGATGAATTCCGCAGAATATGTAATAAACTGATTAATGTATGTTTCATATGCAGGCAGAATCAGGCAACAAGAAGTGACTTTTATTTTATACAAAAGTATAAAGAAAAATTTGAAGAACTACTGGGAGTGCTTGGTTACAGATTAGAAATGAATGACGAATACGGAGTGGTGCAGCTCACGAATGCCCTGAACACAAACCGGCAGAATTTAAAATTATATGAGTCCGTTATTTTGCTGATATTACGCATTTTGTTTGATGAGAAAAAAAGAGAATTGTCAGAGAGTGATGAAGTCATTGTGAATCTGGGCGATATTCAGGACAAGTTCTTAAGCCTGAAGATCCGTGACAAAATGATCGACAAAACAACGATGGGAAATGCGCTTCGTCTTTTCCGGAGATATCAGCTGATCGAGCTGCTGGATTCGGATCTGAAAAATGAGGAGTCCAGAGTTTTGATCTATAATTCCATCCTGATGGCAGTGCGGGTTGAGGATATCAAAAGTGTCTATGAAAAAGTTGACAGTTATAGGAAAGGAAAATTAAAAGATGAAGAAGCTGACCAGACTGAAACTGATTAATTGGCATCGTTTCTCGGATGTTACGATAGATTTTGGGGACTCAACTCTGATTTCCGGCGAAAATGGAGCTGGAAAATCCACACTTTTAGATGCAATCCAATTTGTTGTGACCTGCTCCACAAATCATTTTAATAAGGCTGCCCATGAGAACGGCAAGAGAAAGCTGACCGGTTATATCCGGTGTAAGACCGGACGTGAAAATCATCCTTATGAGAGAACCGGAGAAATCAGTGCGCATGTCGCATTGGAATTTTATGAGGAGAGCAAGGAAAAGTATTTTGTCATCGGGGCAGTGATCGATTCGGCAACTGAAGGGCAGGAGACAGTCGTGCGTTATCTCATGGACAATGTGATGTTAGAGGATGAGATGTTTAAGATCGGAAACAGACCACGGACCATCACAGAATTCAGGTCGTTTAACAATAAAAACATCAAATTATTTGCAAAGACGAATGCGGAAGGCAAAAAGATGATGAAACAGCGTTTTGGAAGAATCGAGGATAAGTTCTTCCAGCTGATTCCAAAGGCACTGGCATTTAAACCAATTGATGATATCAAGGATTTTGTCTATTCCTATGTGCTGGATGAAAAAGAAGTCAATATTGATCATCTGCGCGAAAATGTAAGAAGCTATCAGGAGCTGGAAAAAACGCTGGAGGGTGTGAAAAACAGAATTGAAAAACTGTCAGAGATCGAATGCCACCACAAAGCAGTGGTGGATTGTATACAATCTGACCGGATGTATGAATATTTTATGGCACAGTCGGATCTGGATCTGACCAAAGAACAGATCGGCGTTCTGCAGGATGAGATCAGGCGCGAAAGTTACCGTCTGGAACAGCTGAATGCAAAGTGCAGCAGCATGAAAAAGGAACTGGAGAATAAGGAGGAAGTCCGCACACTGCTTTTAGCGGAACTGAACGCCAACTCAGATTTCCAGACGTTGGAAAAGCAGAAAAAATATCTGAAAGAATTACAGGAAAAAGAAGAAATACAATATCAGGAAAAGAAAAGACTGTTAGAGAGCGGAAAAAAAGCAGGACAGAAAGTAAAAAGACTGCTTGAAATACCGGATGTGGATGAATGCATGAAGCAGTATGATGAGCTGCTGCACCGGCTGAAGGATACGGAGGACGTTGTTAGTGCACAGGAACTGATTGACCGGGCGATCGCTTACAAGAAGCATATGAGTACAAAACTGCAGAGGAAAAATTTAGAGATCCAAAGCCGGCTGAATGAGATCGCAGCAGACCTGCAGGAGACAGAGCAGCGGATCAGTAATCTGAAACAGCACCGGTTTTCCTATCCCTCGGCAGTCCAGCTTCTGATGTCGCGTGTGGAGCAGGAATTGCTCAAGATCGGAAGGACGGCAAAGCCGAGGATTTTGTGTGAAATGTTAGAAATCACGGATGAGACATGGAGAAATGCAGTGGAGGGCTATCTGAATACACAGCGATTTTATGTGTTGGTAGAGCCGGAACATTTTGACATTGCCCTTGGTATTTACGAAAAACTGAGAAGAGAAAAGAAAGCATACGGTGTGGGACTGATCAATTCCGGCAAACTCGAGGAATATGACATTGCACCAGCAGGAAGTCTGGCAACAGTTGTGGAGTCGAAGAGTATTTATGCGAAGCGGTATGTGAATATGGTTCTTGGTAAGGTACATATGTGTAAGAGAGTGGATGAATTAAAACAGTATCCGGTTTCTATCACACCAAATTGCATGCGCTATCAGAATCATGTCGCATCTGCGATCAGACCGGAAATCTATACAACTCCATTTATCGGCAAGAATGCATTCAAAGTCCAGTATGAGCAGGCACTGCAGAAAAAGGAGGATTTAAACCGGCAGAAAATAGAATGCAAAGACCGTATGACACATATGGAAGTGACGCTGCAATGGCTCGAGTGGGATGATGATACAGATGTGAAGTATAGGATTACAATTGTATCAGAACTGAAAAGGACAGGACTTGAGATTGAAAAATGTGAGACGGAGATCCGTAATCTGCAGCAGAATACGACCATGATCGAAAAGCAGATCCGTGCGGATGAAATGCGGAAAGAGTGTGAGGAACTGAAAAGCCACATTTCCAAAAGTGACAGGGAAAGCGGAGCCTGCGAACTGAAAATAAGCAATGCAAAAGACAGGCTTGTGGAGTGCGAGGATGAGTGCATACACAAGAATGAACTGATCACAGACATTGCCCAGAAAGCAGAAAACGAGATCGTGCTCTGGAAGAAAGAATACGAAAAACAGACCGGTGATAAGACATTAGAGCAGTTCCGGCAGAATTTTGACCGGAGACGTAAGGCGAATAATACAACAAAAGAGAATGCGGATAAGAAAATGACAAGTGCGATGTACGATTACAAAACGGCATTTGATTTTGGCGCACCGGCTACGTTAGAAGCATATCCGGAGTATGCGGCAGTTCAGGAGAGACTGGTGAACTCCGAGCTTCTGAATTATGAAGAAAAAGTAAGAAAAGCAAAATTATCGGCAGAGGAAGAATTCCGGGAACAGTTTTTATCCAAGCTTCAGGAAAATATGAAGCAGGCACAGGGAGAGTTTAGAGAACTCAATAAGGCATTGAAAGATATCACCTTCAGCAATGAAAGATATGAATTTTTATATTTGCCGAGCAAAAGCTATGGAAAATATTACGATATGATCATGGACGATTTCAATGTAGTGCAGGGAGAGTCCATTTTCAGCGGTCTGTTTCATGAGAATCATAAGGAAGTCATTGATGAACTATTTTCAAAGCTCGCACTGGATCAGGACAATGGGATCAAGGCATTAGATGAATTTACGGATTACCGCACCTATATGGATTATGATATTAAGATCACACATGAGGATGGCAGCTATTCTCTTTACTCTAAGGTTTGTGAGGAAAAGAGCGGAGGCGAGACACAGACCCCGTTCTATGTGACGGTAGCCGCATCCTTTGTCCAGTTGTACAATAATAATATCGGCGGAGAGGCAATCGGGCTGGTGATGTTTGATGAGGCATTTAACAATATGGATGATGAGAGGATCGGGGCAGTTCTTGAGTTTATGAACAGACTGCCGCTTCAGATCGTGATCGCAGCGCCGCCGGATAAAATCCAGTATATCGGTCCGAAAATGCAGGAGACATTATTAGTACTGACAGACGATAAAGTAAGCTTCGTGGAGGAGTATCGTTATGCATCCGGTCGAAAATAAGATATTGAATTATCTTCTGGACAAATACGAAAACAGTAAGCTTTCCAGAGGAGAAAACCAGAGAGCGATCCATATTGCATTTCCGTTCAATAAGAAGACGATGCCAAAGTATTTCGATGAGAGCTCGCTTGAGATAGAAACCATTCACGCAGCCGCAGAACAGATGGAGCGTGAGGGACTGGTCGCGATCGCATGGAAAAACCAGAAGCCCGGATATATTATCGAGAAGCTTGTACTCTGTGAGGATCATGTGGAAGAGGCATATGAGAAGCTTGGCAGGAAGCCGAAGAGGGAAGCCGAGGCACGTACAAAACAGATTTTGGAGCAGTTTTATCAGAAAACGCAGGGTGAGATAACAAGAAGCTTTTTGTCCCACATGATAATGCGGCTGGAAAGAGAACAGTCAGTAAAAGAATATCTCGATATCATGGATCACAGGAAAACAGAGCAACTGATCGACACCTTAGATAAAGTAGAGCAGAATAGGAAAGAATGTTATATCAGGGAATTTTCCATAGAACATTTTCATGACAGCAAAGTATTCGAGACACTGATCCCAAAAATCTGTAAAATATTCCGGGAGGAAAATGAAGAACTGACAGGATTTGAAAATGAAGAAATTCTTGCGGAGTATCAGATTTATAAAACACCGGGCTATGTGTATATGAAGGGAAACGTACAGATTTACAGCGCCGGAAAGCAGGCTGCAGATATCAGTGCTTTCCCGGAAGGAATCGCTGTTGCGGTGTGGAGTGAGGAGGATACGCCGGATATCTGTCCGGATCAGACGATTGATAAAGTATTCACAATTGAAAATCTGACTTCTTTTTACCGTTTTAAACAGGAACACAGTCTGGTGATCTATCTTGGCGGTTATCATAACCACAGCAGACGAAATCTGCTGATGCAGATTTATCAGAAATTGCCGGATGCACAATATTATCATTTTGGAGATTTGGATGCAGGCGGATTTTATATTTTAGAACACTTGAAAAGAAAAACAGGGATCCCATTTCAAATGTTTCAAATGGACATTGAAACATTGAAAAAGTATGAGGATTATGCGAAACCATTGACAGAAAACGACAAAAAGCGGTTGATGCAGTTAGAAAAAATGGAGCTGCCGGACGAAGAGAGAAAACTCATCACTTATATGTTACAAAAAGGAATAAAGCTGGAACAGGAATGTATTTCCGAATCCCAGTAAGGAGCATAGATCATGTGGAAACTAAAACAGATTTTTGATGGAGAATACGGCTGCGAAGAGCGGCAGTCGGGAGAAAAAGAAAAATGTCTTGTGATTCTCGCAAATGAAGAGGGAGAAGAAAAGACATTTGAGGCGAATGAGGACTGGATTGCGGCAATCGAAAAGCTGTCAGCAAATCCGCTCATGAAAATAATTATCAGTAAGCCGATGGCGAAAGACTGCCAGTACAAAAAGATCGTGGTGGAGAAGAAAGGCGATGGCTATCAGGCGGCAAAGTATACAGAGAAACAGGTGTTTCACGATAATTTTGGCGTAGAAGATCTGCAGGGCTATTTGATGGAAGCCATACATGATACATTCCTGCAGGTAAATGCATGGGATGAGACAAAAGAATACAGTCTTCTGATCTCAAAGAAAGGTGCGGTGACACTCAGGGCGAAAGCTTCAAAAGAAGCACCAGACACAGTCACAGAACATAACCGGAAGAAAAATTATATTTTGGATGAGGGACAGGTGATCCCTCCGCTGGTGGATATGGGTATTTTTACCGGAGAGGGAAAAGTAGTAAAGTCCATGTATGATAAGTTCCGCCAGATCAACCGTTTTATCGAGATGATCGATGATGCGATCCGGGAATATAAAGGTGAGGAAATACACATCATTGATTTCGGATGCGGAAAGTCTTACCTGACTTTTATCATGTATTATTATTTTACAGAGATCCGGCATATGAAAGTGCAGATGCTTGGACTCGACCTGAAAAAAGATGTCATCGAAAAATGCAACCGGGCGGCGGAGAAATATGGCTATGACGATCTGCGCTTTGAGCTTGGTGACATCAATGGATTTCAGACGCCGTTTGACGTGGATATGGTCGTGACGCTCCATGCCTGCGATACTGCGACAGATTTTGCACTCTATAATGCAATCACATGGAATGCAAAAATGATTTTTTCCGTACCATGCTGTCAGCATGAGGTGAATAAGCAGATCCAGAGTGAGGATTATTCCCTGCTCACAAGATACGGCATTATCAAAGAGCGTTTTTCAGCGCTGACAACAGATGCGATCCGGGCGAATCTTTTGGAGTGCTGCGGATACAAAACCCAGCTGCTGGAATTTATTGACTTTGAACACACACCGAAAAATATTTTGATCCGTGCGGTCCGCCGCCCGGTCTTACCGTCCTCTGCGAAGAAAAAATATTTAGCGGAAGTGGAAAACATGTGCAGGGAATTTCACTTAGAGCCAACCCTGTATACATTATTGCGGAACGATTGCAAAGTATGATAGTATAAATGGAGCAGAAAACACAAAGGAGCGCAGGTATGGAAGATATTTTAGCAGCATTTCCGGATAGAGAAACATTTGACCGTTACTGGGAGGAAAATTATGTTCCGGTAACTTATGAGGATGTAAAAGAGGCATTTGAGGATTTCGTAACCTCCGCAGGCGGACACATCTTTTTGTCCGATTACGAGGAGGGTGGATGCATTTCCAAAGAGGATTTTAAGGACAATCTTTCCCAGGAGGCGCAGTTTGCCTTTCAGGATGGTCTGACAGAAGTATTTTATGACAAAAACCCGGATTTATATGAGACAGCCTTTGCTATTTTTGAGGAGGCACAGATGTCTGGAAATCAGGATGCAAATGTGGCAGTTACGTTTCATGAAACATTTAACCGCCTGTATGCAGAGTTTTTAGATCGTTTATTTGAAGAGAAAGGCAGTATATGGCAACGTTAGGAATTCCACAGAATACCATAGAGGTTTTACAGAAATATAATTTTAATTTTCAGAAGAAGTTTGGACAG
>UMDC01008016.1_pt1 | contig 14932 bp, 10 predicted proteins | sample 1964391 | NCBI WGS metagenome assembly UMDC01 (sample SAMEA4835984, study PRJEB28245) | human gut metagenome | biome: gut microbiome; material: fecal sample | place: Denmark | collected 2008 | reverse complement strand
TGCGGGCATATAATACCTTCGGATTTTTCCGCGTAATCTCAATGGCCCGTTGGGTCAAGGAATCAAGTACTGCCGGGTCTTCTCCGCAGAAGCGAGCTTCGATCAATGCTTCAGGTATTGAATTCAACTCAAACCGATTCACTTTGATGAATATCCCCGGAAACATCGTTGCGAGTTTTTCCTGTAATCCTGCTTGTAAAGCTCTTGCCTTTTCGGGATCTTTTGCTTCTACTAAGCATTGGGCATAATTCGGTTGAGGCCCGTAGGAAGAATTGGCCAGATAAAAACGCGGAGGAGTTTGTCCGATGAAAGACGAGACATGCACAACGTCTTCGTGTTGTTGCAGGAAATGTGCAATCTCTGTCATTTTCTGTTCCGTTTCTTCAATCCGAACTCCTTCCGGGAGGCGTAGATCGATCGTAAAATACTGTTTGTTGAGTTGAGGCATGAAGACATTCGGAATAAACCGGAATCCCCAAGCCGATAGGAGCAGTAAACCGATCATACCTACAACTACCGTATATTTTTTCTGTACAGTAAAAGCCAATAGCCGTCTGAATCCATCGTATATCTTCCCCTGATACAATTCTCCTGAAAGTTCATCCGGACGAGGTCGACGAACAAATTCTTGAATGAAGAATACGTTCTGAGATATAGCCAAGATCCAGCTCAGCAGAAGTGAAACTGCAATGACGATGAATAAGCTCGACAATAATTCTCCTGTAATGTGAGGAGAGAGATAAACAGGCATAAACGTAAGCACGGCAATCAGTGTGGCTGCATTAATGGAAGAGCTGTACTTGATACCGCCCGTAAGATAGCCACACGTTTGCGCATTCCACGTTGCATATTGATCAAAGCGAGGTCATATACGACGATGGCATTATCCACCAACATTCCCATAGCTATAATAATTGCTGCAAGAGACATACGTTGCAGGGCGATCCCGTTTGCCATCATATAGATTAATGTTCCGAAGATGGAGAATATCAGTCCGCTACCTATTAATATACCGTTTTTAAAACCGATGAAGAAAAGTAATACAGCTATCACTGTCAAGACTGAAATTATCAGATTCATTACGAAACCGTCCTTGTAAAACTTCCAGTAGCATCTACTCGTAATCGACTTTCTTCAGTTTCGATCGCTCCGGCGTCTACTATCTTGTTCTGTTTTTCGAAAGCATGAGCAATTGCTGCTACACTCACACCTCGTTGTGTCAATAGTGTAGGATCAACGTTCACCTCAATGGTTCGATTTTGTATTCCTGACAATTCGACTTTGGCGACATCTTTTACTTTTAAGATTTCCTTTTTTATTTGTTGCGCTTGATCTTCCAAGTCTCGGTATGAATGACTTTCGCTACTCAATCCATAAAACACCCCTAAGACATCACCGAAGTCGTCGTTTACTATCGAAGGATCAGCACCAATAGGTAACTTATTTTGTACATTGTTCACTTTTCTACGTAACTTATCCCATAATTGTTGCATGGCATCGGCACGTATTTCTTTCTTGACATACACCGTAATTTTTGATAAACCAGCTCGGTTGTCACTCTTTAAATAGTATAATTCACCTAATGATTGGATAGATTCTTCCAATACATCCGTTACTTGTTCTCTAACTTCTTCAGGTGAAGCTCCAGGATAAGAAGTCAAGACTACTGCTTGTTTGATCGTAAATGGAGCATCTTCCAATTTCCCCATTTTTACATACGAAAAGAGTCCACCTCCCAATATCAATACTAACAGAAACCAACTAAAAGCGCGGTTCTGTAAAAAGAATCTTGCTATTTTGAGAATCATATGTCTACTAGATTATAAGATTGTTACCTGTTGGTTGTCCGATAAAAAGGATAAACCTGTTACTGCGACCTTTTCATTGGGCTTAATACCTTCTTTAATCTCTATCAAATGATTCTCTTTTAGCATACCAGTCTTTACCCGGCGTTGTTGTACGCATTGGTCAGGAGAAACAACCCAAACAAAAGATCCAATTTCTTTTCGATGGCATACAGCTGACTGAGGAACAAAAGTAGAGTGTTTCTCTGCCTCTTTCCCAAGAGACAGAGAAACTGTTCCGGACATTCCGCCGAAAAGGCGGTTTCCGGGATTCATGATAATAGCTGTTAGCAGAAATGAGATATTGTTTGTTGTGATATTTTGTGAAACAAAGATTTCTGTAGGTGTGAATATTTCTCCAGGTAAGCCATCAAAAGTAATTTGTATGGGTAAATCCTTTTCCGTTCGAAGTTGTACCGCTATCTCTTCCGGAATATAAACTTCGATTTTAATCTTCGACAAATCCATCAATGAAACGATTGCTTGTGATGGACGTACATCCTGATACTTTTCAATATATACCTGCTGTACATAGCCATCGAAAGGTGCCGTTAGCTGGGTATCTTTCCATTGATTTGTCGCTGTTTCCAAATTAGCCTTTGTAATTTGATAATCAGCTTTTGCTTTTTCATAAGTGCTTCCGGAGATGTTATTTTGGGTATATAATATCTTTACACGATTGTATTCCGATGTTGCCTGTTCGTATAATGCTTGTGCGTGATCTTTTTGAATGATGAAATCTCGTTCATCTATAGATGCAATTCTACTTCCTTGTTTGAAGAATTGTCCCGACTGTACATTGAATTCATCAACAATACCACCTACACGAAACGAAAGAACAGCTTCCTTATAAGGTTGAGATATGAATAACAACGTTCAGAGGAAATCTGTTCGGTAACTACTTGACTGGCTTTAATTGCCATAAATTCCTCTGTTTGTTGATCCTTAGGCTTACTGCAAGCAGTGAGCCATCCCAATAATAAAACATACATGATTTGCTTCTTCATTTGTCTATGAATTGATTTATCGAGAAGCAAAAGTAATGTAGAGGAAGTGCTATTACCAGTCTGTCGTTACTGAAACGGCCTATCACGAGACTGAAACAGAAAAAGAGTCTGCTGAAAATAAAAAAGCCCTTATCAAAAGGGCTTTTATATTGAACGTAAGGAAAATTATTCTAAATAAGTATATCCATATAGACCGGAACGGTAGTTGGATAAGAATTCACGACCTTCTTCTGCAGAAATTGTTCCTTTTTTTACAGAAGATGCGACCCAAACTTCAATGGCTCGCGCCATCCGTTTCGGGTTGAATTGTACATATTCTAAAACATCTGCTACAGTTTCTCCTTCAATGACGCGGTCTATGACATATTTATCACCTTTTACTTTGATGTGTACCGCATTGGTATCTCCGAAAAGATTATGTAAATCGCCTAAGATCTCTTGATAGGCTCCCACCAAAAATACACCTAAATAATAATGCTCGCCATCTTTTAACTTATGGACAGGCAAATGATAAGAGAAATTTCGTGTAGAAATAAAATTATCAATCTTACCATCTGAATCACAAGTTATATCTTGTAACGTGGCAGATTTAGTAGGTTGTTCTTCTAGTCTGTTGATAGGCATAACAGGGAAAATCTGGTCAATAGCCCATGAATCAGGCAAAGACTGGAATAAAGAAAAGTTACAGAAATACTTATCTGGTAATAATTTTGATATTTTCTTCAATTCGTCAGGAGCATGTTTGACGCTTTCAGCCATTTCAAAAACATCACGAGCGATAGACCAGAATAATCGTTCCACATGCGCACGGGTTTTCAGATCAATTAATCCCAAATTAAATAATTCAAGAGCCTCTTCTCTACACTGAAGTGTGTCGTGCCAAGTTTCAATCAAGCGGGGTTGATTTAATGTGTCCCATAAGTTATAGAGTTCACGAACTAATTCATGTGCATCTGGCTGTAATTCTTCGTTTTCATCGCAAGCAGGTAAACTTGTACTAGCTAAAGCCTCGATGATTAAAACCGAATGATGAGCTGTTAGTGAACGTCCGGATTCAGTAATGATATTAGGTTGTTCCAATCCGAATTTTTTACATACATCGGCTAAGGCAGAAACTGCATCATTAACATATTCCTGAATAGAGTAATTCATACTGTTCCCGCTTAAGGCTGAACGAGTACCATCGTAATCAACGCCTAATCCTCCGCCTATATCTACAAATTGGATATTGAAACCTAGTTGCTTTAATTGTACATAAAATTGGGTAGCTTCCCGAAGAGCTGTTTTAATTCTTCGGATATTAGTTACCTGACTCCCTATGTGGAAGTGGATTAGTTTTAAGCAATCTTTCAATCCATTTTGCTCTAATAATTCTAGAGCTTCCAAAAGTTCACTGGAATTTAATCCGAATTTACTAACATCGCCACCAGATTCTTCCCATTTTCCACTACCTGAACTAGCTAATTTTATGCGGATACCAATATTGGGCATTACATTCATACGTTTAGCCAATGCTGCAATGGTCTTCAATTCCATCATTTTTTCAACGACTAAGAAGATCTGTCTACCCATCTTTTGTGCTAATAAAGCTAATTCTATATAGCTTTCATCTTTATAACCATTACAAATGATCATGGCATCGCTGTCAATATCAATAGACAGAACGGCATGTAACTCTGGCTTTGAACCAGCTTCCAGTCCGATATTGAATTTATTGCCATGGCTGACAATTTCTTCAACAACGGGACGCATTTGATTTACCTTAATAGGATAAATGATGTAATTTTTGGCCGTAAACCCGTATTCTTTTGCTGCCTTTTCGAAGCAACTAGATATTTTCTCAATACGGTTATTGAGAATGTCCGGGAAACGGAGTAAAACAGGAGCCGCTACATCTTGAATTTGTAATTCTTCCATTAGATTCTCCAAGTCGATAATTGGTCCACCAGCTTTGGGTTGTACCGCGACATGCCCTTTTTCATTAATCGAAAAATAATTCAGTCCCCAACCATTAATATTATACAGTTCGGCTGAATCTTCAATTTTCCATTTTCTCATTTACTTCCTGTTAATACGTTTAGATGATAATAAAGAATAAACATGTATAGAATCTGTTTTTTCTGAAGAATACCTTATTATAAATATTCGTCTGCCAGGCGATTCTAAAACAGCCTCAAAGGTGCGAAAAAAAAATCATATATCTTGAGTTTTTTTATTAAATTTGGAGGTGCAAATGTTTTTGTGGATGATTTTATGTTATAAAACAGAATTAACTCATTTTTGCATAATAATTCGTGGTTTGTTCGTATAGAGATGTACATTTGATTCAAATCTGAAATGATATTTCAAATATGGAAACGCTGATGTCAAATGTGGAAAAAACGGATGAGAATTACAAAGTCCCAAACTTGGAAAAAGGAATTGCTGTTTTAGAGTATCTTTCCTATAATTCTGAGGGGCGAACTTTGCAAGAAATTAAGCAGGCATTGGATATTTCCCAGACAACAGCATATCGTATATTAAATACATTAGTCCGATTGGAATATTTATATTTCGAAGATAAAACGAAACGGTATCAGATTACACGAAAATTATTAACATTGGGGTTTTGTTCTTTGAAGGAACATAATTTATTGGAAATTGTATTGCCGAAGTTACGTGATTTGCGTGATATATTAAAAGAAACTGTTTGTTTTGGAGTTTTAGGAAATGAAAAAGGTATTTTTATTGAGCAAGCTCAGGGACTTCACGCCTTTCATTTTGTATTAGCTCCGGGTAAACCTTTTGAACTCCATTGCTCAGCTCCAGGGAAAGCTATTATGGCTTATTTGCCTAATACTGTTCGTGATAGATATTTATCGTATATGCAGTTCCAGCGTTTTAACGCAAATACGATAACGGATCGTGACACATATTTGAAAGAGCTGGAAAAAGTAAGAGAAAATGGATATGCTTTGGATAATGAAGAAGAAATGAGTGGCGTTATATGTATAGGCTCAGTTATTTTAAATTATACAGGTTATCCATGTGGGGCTATTTGGATTTCTGGACCTAAAGATCGATTATCGGATTCAGTAGTCGAAGAATCTGCTCAGATGATTCGAAAGTATGCGAAAATAATATCTGCGGAACTAGGATATAGCCCGATGTTGAAAGATTGATAAATGTATGTTACCATAAAAATAGCGAACCATGAAGATACTGGAAAGTTTATTTGGAAAATTATTATTGACTGGCTTAGCTTGTTGTTGTTTTTCGTGGGTTAAAGCTGACACGAAACCTTTTTTTACAACAGGGATAGATATAAGTCAAAACGGAGAAATGTGGCTGGCTGAAAAAGGAAAGAAGTGTGTGGATATTTTTTCAGCTGATGGTAAAAAACTTTTACATTCTTATCCTGTCGATGAAACGCCCACAGGTATTTTGTTACATGAAGGAAAGGCCTATGTGACAACTTTTGAAACTATGGGTCATTTGCAGATCATGCAAATGGAGACGGGAAAAGTGGAGAAAATAATTCCTACTGGTTCTGGGGCTTGTTATCCTTTATTAGGACCAGATGAAAAGCATATTTATATTTGCAATCAATTTTCTAATAATGTTGTAGAAATTGATTTGGCTAGTGGAAAGATTGTTCGTACAGTGAATGTACTGCGTGAGCCTCGGTCTGCTGTTTTCAGTAAAGATGGAAAATATTTGTTTGTTACAAACTTTTTGCCGGCACAGCGGGCTGATCTTGATTATGTGGCAGCTTGTGTGTCTGTGATTGACGTAAATACTTTTGAAAAAGTAAAAGATATCCAATTGGCAAATGGAAGTAATGCTTTGCGAGGTTTATGTATTACGCCTGATGGAAAATATGTATATGTATCTCATAATTTAGGTCGTTTTACTGTTCCTACCTCACAACTTCAACAAGGTTGGATGAATACAAGTGCATTTAGTATTATTGATGCGGAGAATTTAAGTTATGCAGGTGTTGTTATCGTAGATGAGCCTGATCGTGGAGCTGCAGGTATTTGGAGTATTGCTTGTGACGAAAAACAAATTTATATAACACATAGTGGAACGCATGAAGTCAGTGTAATTGATCATGAAGCTATGCGTGAAAAATTTGAGGCATATCCTGATAAATCCCGTTTGGACTATGATCTGACGTTCTTATACGGTTTGCGTACAAGAATCCCTTTACAAGGAAATGGCCCTCGTTGTATGGTCACAAATGAAAATAAAGTTGTCATTCCAACTTATTTCGCAGACGTTCTGAATGTGCTAGACAAGGAATCTTTAGATTTGACTTCTGTGGCTTTAAATCCGGATCGGACAGAAACGGTCGAACAGAAGGGTGAGAGATATTTTAACGATGCTGCTCATTGCTTCCAAAATTGGCAGAGTTGTAATGGTTGTCATCCTGGAGATGCAAGAACAGATGGTATGAACTGGGATTTAATGAATGATGGTATAGGTAATTCGAAGAATTGTAAGAGTCTTTTGTTTAGTCATGTAACACCACCGTGTATGATATCTGGTATTCGTGAAAGTGCAGAACTTGCTGTTCGGGCAGGTTTCCGTTATATTCAGTTTTACGAACCGGAAGAAGATATGGCAGTGTGTGTAGATGCTTATTTGAAATCTCTACAACCTGTTCCTAGTCCATATTTGGTAGATGGTAAGTTAAGTGAGAAGGCTGAAGCTGGCCGTAAGGTATTTGAAAAGTTGAAATGTGGAGAATGCCATAGTGGTCCTAACTTTACAGATATGAAATATCATATAATAGGAGAGAATGTGGAATTTGAACAAGGTTGGGATACACCTACATTACGTGAAGTTTGGCGAACAGCTCCTTATTTATTTAATGGAGCAGCGGCAACCATGGAAGATGTGTTCCGTGTTTATAAGCATGGTATTGATAAGAAAGTTTCTGATAAGGAGATTGAGGAACTGACTGAGTATGTGAATTCATTATAAAGCAAGGACTATGAATTATTGTCAAAAGATACATTATAATATATTTCAGACAAGCCAAACTGATTTTAATAGTGCGGTTGATGAACTGCTCGCTTGTATTCCTCAAAACGAAGTTGTTCTGCGTTTGGTGTTTTTTGGAATGCCCTTGTCTAATTCTCAATATTTGGAGCGGAGACTGTTGATCCGTGAAAAGATCCGTCATCGTTATCAGCAAATGGAACCTGCTTTGACGTATGTGGCCCAACCTCCATTAGGAGCAACATTGATTATGGAAGTCCATAGTTATGTGCCTGAAGCTGATGATTCTATTGTCTTTCGTCATTATGAGGGTACACCGTATGTTCTTTTGGAAAATAAAGAAATGAGATGTTTGTATGCGGGTGGCTTCCAGGAAGATATTTTGATGTTTGGTATTCGACAGCAAGCTTCCGGTGTTTTCAGATGTTTGGGTGAACTGCTGCGCAAGGAAGGTTTCCCGGTCAATAGTATAATACGACAGTGGAATTATATCGAAAGAATAACCGATTTCGATGGATCAGACCAGCGTTATCAGATGTTTAATAATGCTCGTAGTGAATTTTACGGACCGGCAGACTGGAGAAATGGATATCCGGCAGCGACAGGTATCGGAGCAGATTTAGGAGGTTTAGTTGTTGATGTTGATGCTGTTGTCTTCAAACAAAAAGATTGTTTTGCAACACCAATTGACAACAAACTTCAAATAGCAGCCCATGCATATTCTGAAAAAGTTTTGGAAAAAGCTGGTACGCAAAAGACTACTCCGAAGTTTGAAAGAGCCAAACGGTTTACTTCGGGAAATAACAATATGATTTATATTTCTGGTACGGCTGCTATTCGTGGAGAAGAAACGCTTATAGGCGTGGGTTTGGAACGGCAACTGCATATTACAATGGAAAATATTGCAGAATTAATAGGTGATGCTAAAATAAAGATGTTGCGGGTTTATTTGAAAGATCGTTCTTTCTATGAAGAAGCAAAGCAACTTTTGGGCGCTTATAATTTGAATATTCCTATTTCTTATATGTGTACGGATGTGTGTCGGGAAGAATTGTTGATTGAGATTGAAGGAATAGCAATGAAATGATATTATTAACACAAATAATTAATAAGTACAATGAAAAAGATGGATTTTAAATTAATGGTGGCAGCTATAGGTTTATCTTCTATGGTTGCATGTTCTAATCAATCAGCAAACACCGCATCTAAGACACAAGATGCTACGACTGAGAACAATCAAGTTGACATTAAAAATAATAAAGTTATGACTTATTCTAAGAAGTACACAAATGCCGATTTCTATAAAGACGGCAAATTCCAGCAAGATGTTGCTATGGAAGCAATGAAAGACATGTTTGCATTTTATGGAGTTCCTTTCACAGAACTTATGGCAAAAGACATGTGGGTAACTGACTTTGGTTTGGGTGATTTCGAAAATGTTGGTATGGGTGGTATTTTCTGGGTTAATGATCCGGAATATGGCTATTTTGCACATGCCATTTATTTATTGCCAGGCCAGATGATTCCTGAACACGCTCATGTTAAAACAAAATTCCCTGCAAAGCATGAGTCATGGATGGTAGAAAAAGGTTGGGTTTATAATTTCTCTGAGGTTGGAGATGAAACTCCTAATGCTCCTGCTATTCCTGCTACTCATGGTCCGATTAAGAGTAAGAATTTTGTTGTTCAGAAAGTGGGTGATGTATTGCGTCTGAAAGAGTTGGAAACATTCCATTTCATGATGGCTGGACCGGAAGGTGCTATTGTTGATGAATGGGCTTGTTACCATGATAATGATGGTTTGCGTTTCACAAATACGAAAGCCGCATTATAATCTCTCTTGATTTTGTTCTATACAGCCCGGTGTGGTTGTATAGAACAAAATACTATGCTAGTCTCTAGTAAGATTAATTGCATACCTGAATTATTGAATAACATGAATAAATATCAACTAATAGTATCTGTTCTTTTATCAACATCTACACTGGTTTGGGCTGGCCCGAAGCAAAAGAAAGTTGATAATTGGGTAGATGCATCCGTTAAGGCAAAAAACGAATTACAAGAGAAGCTGAAGAAGGCAGGTATGCCTGTTATTTCGCAGTGGATGAAGCATAAGCAGAAGGCTCAGCCATTTACTGTGGATGTGAAAGGCTTAGATAAACTTGTATTGGTTACTGCGGGTGGTTCTGATGGAACAGACTATGATCAGGCTGTATGGGCAAATGCTCGTTTGATCAAAGCTGATGGAACAGCCGTTTGGTTGGATCAGATTCCTTATGAATATGGTGTTGCTGGTTGGGCAAAACCCAAAATGAATACCAATGCATATGATCACGAAATCTTTATTGCTGGGAAAGAATATAAGCATGGAGTTTTCTGTCATGCTAATGGAACATTGGTTTATCCTCTGAATGGCGAATATGTCCGTTTTGAAGCAGAAGTCGGGATTGATGATACATCTCAGGGCGGAAGTGTTTTTTTCCAGGCGTTGAATGTTATGCCGAGTAAGATAGGAGAGGAATTGAACGCTCAGTATCCGAAAGAAATAGCCATGTTGGGTTCAGTATTGGACGGTTTGGATACTTGGTTGATCACAGCCGACGCTTCAGTAGAGAAACAAGCTGTTGAGAATGCTCTTTCTCATTTGAAAGATAAGGCATACTTTACAGAAGCCGCTAAACAGATTGCAAATGAATCGGATGTGAATACTCAGATTCATAAATATCTGTCTTTGCTGGAACAGATACAGGCAGTAGCTGCTCTTCAAGACGAATTGGAATGGTTGAATGTTGAGGCTGTTAAGCTGGCATTTGCCGACATGAAGAGACAGAAAGGTTATGATGTCGCTAAGTATGAACCTCTGCTTAACGAATTGATTGAATTAAACAAGAAAGGCTTTTCTGGTATTTATAAAGGAGATGCGCAGGTGATGGCTGATGCGAAAAAAGCATTGGCTAACAAGCGTGCTATTTTGTTGGGAAATACCTTGCTTGATGGCGATAAGATTGTTGCTACTCGTTTTAAATTAGGAGCGAAAGCTCGTCAGGCTATGGCTCCGGATTTGGGAACACAGGCTAATAACTGGAGTAATCAGGAATCAGCTCGTCGTGAAGGTTTCGATTCTGAAATTGTTGAATTGACCAATTTGCGTGGTGACGTTCAGATGCGTCAGGTTTATAAACCGGATCATTCATCTTCTATTGCTGACTTGAAACTTCATTGGGATGGAGATCGCGTAATGTTTACGCAGACAATGCCGGATAAGCGTTGGAATATCCATGAAGTCAAGTTAGACGGAACCGGTTATCATCCGATGATTGAAATGAAAGAACCTGATTTGGAATTCTATGATGGTACTTATTTGCCAGATGGACGAATCATCGGTATTTCAAACATTGGTTATCAAGGTGTGCCTTGTGTAAGTGGAGATGACCCCGTTGGTAATATGGTTTTATATAATCCGAAGGATAAGAGTATGCGTCGTATCACATTCGATCAGGATGCTAACTGGAATCCGACCATTATGGCTAACGGTAAAGTTATGTACACTCGTTGGGAATATACAGACTTGACACACTATTATTCTCGTATTGTGATGCATATGAATCCGGATGGTACGGAACAGAAGGCATTGTTCGGTAGTGGTTCTATGTTCCCGAACAGTACATTTGATGTTCAGCCATTGCCTGGTCATCCTTCTGCATTTGTCGGTATTATCTCAGGTCACCATGGTATTGCCCGTTCTGGTCGTTTGATCTTATTTGATCCGTCAAAAGCCCGTAAAGGTGCAGCCGGTATGACTCAGGAAATACCTCATCGTAACCGTCCTGTTCAGGAGTTGATCAAAGATGAATTGGTAAATGGTGTTTGGCCGCAGTTTGTAAAGCCGATGCCATTGAACGATAAGTATTTCTTGGTATCTGCTAAGTTGTCTTCTAATGATTTGTGGGGACTTTATCTGGTGGATATTTATGATAACGTAACTTGTGTATATCAGGCAGAAGGTGAAGGTTTCATCAGTCCGATTCCGGTTCGTAAGTCTGTTACACCGCCAAGTATTCCGGACCGTGTGAAATTGAATGATAAAGAAGCTACTGTCTTCATTCAGGATATTTATGCAGGTGAAGGTTTGAAGAATGTTCCGCGTGGTACAGTGAAGGAACTTCGTATCCATGCTTATGAATATGCATACGTGAAGACAACTTCTGACCATAACTGGCATGGTATCCAGAGTGGTTGGGATATTAAACGTCTGTTAGGTACAGTTCCGGTTGAAGAAGACGGTTCTGTAATCTTTAAGATTCCGGCTAATACACCTATTTCTATCCAGCCTCTTGATAAAGATGGTGCCGCTATCCAGTGGATGCGTAGTTGGTTGACTGGTCAGCCGGGTGAAGTTGTTTCTTGCGTTGGTTGTCATGAGGATCAGAATGAAATCGCTATTCCGAAACGTGTGATCGCTTCTCAGAAAGCAGCTGCTAAACTGAAAGCTCCGGAAGGTGGTGTTCGTTCGTTTACATTCGATTTGGAAATCCAGCCTATCTTGGATCGTGCTTGTATCGCTTGCCATAATGGCCAGGGTAAGGCCTTCGACTTGCGTGCCGGCGAAAAGGATAAGTTAGGTTATGGTCCTTCTTATCTGAACTTACATCCGTATGTACATCGTCAGGGTGGTGAAGGTGATATGCTGGTATTGTTCCCGTACGAATATTATCAGAATACAAGTGAATTGGTTCGCTTGTTGAAGAAAGGTCACCATAATGTGAAACTGACGGATGCAGAATGGAAAACTTTGTATAACTGGATTGATTATAATGCTCCGGATAAGGGTTATTTCAATGCCAACGTGCTTGGTAAGAATATTATTCCTTATCAGGGATTTGACCAGATTGAACGTCGTATTGAATTGAACAACAAGTATGCCGGTGGCTCAGGCGTAGATTGGAAAAAGGAAATTGCCGACTATGCTGCCTATCTGAAGGCTAAAGGCCCGATCACTCCGGTTATGCCTGAAAAGGAAGCTCCTGTAAAGGAAAAGACACTGAAGGCTAAAGGTTGGCCGTTCAATGCCGATGCTATTAAGGAAATGTTGGCAGACGAGAAACAAACTCGTATGGAAATCGAATTGGCTCCGGGTATTAAGATGGCCTTTGTTCGTATCCCTGCCGGTCAGTTTGTAATGGGTAGTTATCATGGTGAACCAGATGCTCGTCCTACTGCAAAAGTGAAGATCGCTAAATCATTCTGGATGGGTGAATTGGAAGTAACCAACCAGCAGTATAATGTATTCTTCCCAGATCACGACAGCCGTCATATGGATCAGCAGTGGAAAGACCACGTTTATCCGGGATATGTGGCTAATGATCCGGATCAACCGGTAATTCGCGTAAGCTATAACGATGCAATGGCATTCTGTAAGCAGTTGAGCGAAAAGACTGGCTTGAATATTACATTACCGACCGAAGCTCAATGGGAATGGGCTTGTCGTGCTGGTAGCGATCAGGACTTCTGGTACGGTGATATGAATGCTGATTTCGGAAAGAAGGAGAATATGGCAGACGAAACAACCAACTTGTTGGCTGTAAGTGGTATCGACCCGCAGCCGATGCCGAAGACTAGCTTCTGGTATAAGTATTATACTTTCTTGCCGAAAGAAGAAAGCGTAAATGACGGTAGTCTGATTCAGGTAGGTGGTAAGAAATATGAAGCAAATCCATTCGGCTTGTATAACATGCACGGTAATGTTGGTGAGTGGACTCGTTCTGATTACGTTTCTTATCCTTACAAAGAGAATTCGAAAGAAACATCCGAATATAAAGTTGTTCGTGGTGGTTCTTGGGTTGAACGTCCGAAGTATTCAACTGCTCATAGTCGTAAGGCATTCTATCCTTGGCAGCCGATATTCAATGTTGGTTTCCGTGTAATTATTGAAGATTAAGGTAAAATTGGGGAACTTTTGATGTTTCCCTAATGAATATCTAAGGCGTTCCTTATAGGGAATTGTCTTTCCTCCGACCGCAGGAACACTTTCCTCCGGTCGGAGGATACTCTTCCTCCGTACGGAGGAAACCTTTCCTTCGACCGAAGGAAAGTTAGTGTGTCAGATGTTTTCCCTTAAGGGATGACAGGTTCTATGTTAATGATGTATATGAAATCGAATATTCTAAAGTTTTTATCTTCTCCGGTTACTTGTTTGTTGCTGATGATTGTTTATGCTTGCGGATTGGCCGCTGCGACTTTTATCGAAAAACAGCTTGGAACTGAAACGGCAAAGGTTTGGGTGTATTATTCCCCGATATTTATTTTCTGGCAATTCCTGATGGTTGTTAATTTTGTAGCTATGACTTGGAAATATCAATTGATAAGCCGGAAGAAATGGGGCGCGTTGTTGACACACCTGGCTTTCATCGTTATTTTGGGCGGAGCTATGTGCTCGCATGTATTCAGCGAAGAAGGACTGTTACATTTGCGTGAAGGCGAGTCTAGCAATCAGATTGCCGTCCGTGCAGGAGATAAGACTTATTTTCATACACTGCCTTTTGATGTAGAATTGGTCAAGTTTACTTTAACCCGGTATCCGGGTTCAGCAAGTCCTTCTTCTTTCGAGAGTGAGGTACTGGTTCATGTAGATGGCGAAACGCGTCGCGAACTGATTTTTATGAATAATGTTCTGGATGTTAAAGGATATAGATTCTTCCAGGCTTCTTATGATAAGGATGAGCATGGGACGATCTTGTCTGTCAACCGGGATGTGATCGGCCGGAACATTACTTATACAGGATATTTCCTGCTGGCTTTGGGATTGGTCATTTGTATTTTGGGCCGTAATTCCCGTTTTATGCATTTAAGCCGTCAGTTGAAGAAGATGCGTTCGGTGGGTATTTCCACGTTGATCATGATCGGTATGTTGAGTTTTTCAGCTGGTATGAAGGCTGACGAAAAGACGATGGATTTGAATTCCGTTGTACAGCAATTGGTGGTTAGTCCCAAGCATGCGGCAGCTTTTGGCGCATTGCCTGTACAGTCGGAAAACGGACGAATGATTCCGATGAATACCTTCTCGTCGGAAGTTTTGAGAAAATTGCATAAGGAAGA
>UMDC01049178.1_pt1 | contig 15133 bp, 9 predicted proteins | sample 1964391 | NCBI WGS metagenome assembly UMDC01 (sample SAMEA4835984, study PRJEB28245) | human gut metagenome | biome: gut microbiome; material: fecal sample | place: Denmark | collected 2008 | reverse complement strand
AGCCTGATCATTGAGGAGGGCACACCTTTTGCATCGCGGACGCTGAAGCTTCCGGATGAAGATGCGGAGTACAATATGTATGAGGCAACAGCCCAGATTCTGAGAGAATATGGCTTTGAGCAGTATGAGATTTCCAATTACGCAAAGAAAGGCAGAGAATGCAGGCATAACGTGGGTTATTGGATCCGACAGGATTATCTGGGGTTTGGCCTGGGAGCTTCCTCTCTTTATGGAAAGGAACGTTTTGCCAATACACAGGATATGAAAAAATATCTGGAAAACAGCAGAACACCGGAAAAAATAAGAGAAAAAGAGCCGCCCCTCACCAGAGAGGATGAGATGGCGGAGTTCATGTTTCTGGGACTTCGTATGACCAGAGGAATCTCAAAAGCTGAGTTTGAGCGGCAGTTTGGCAGTGAAATAGATGCAATATACGGGGATGTTCTGAGAAAATATAAGTCAATGGGACTGCTTTTGGAAGAAAAAGGAAGGATTTTTCTGAGCAGAGAAGGAATCCATGTAAGCAATTCCGTTATGGCGGATTTTTTGCCGTAAACGCCTTGACGAACAAATGTTCCTGTATTATACTGATGCCATGAGGATTGCGGGGCAGCGAAACTGCGCACAATCCATGAATATCATAACATACGAAAAAGGTGTAACTGTCAAGGTAAGAAACAGTTATTATTTATAAATGAGAAACAGGAGGCCCACAATGGCAGCAGATACAACGAAGAAGCACTTTATCAGGATCAGAGGTGCCAATGTTAATAATCTTAAGAATTTAAGTGTGGATATTCCCAGAGACAAGTTTGTGGTATTTACAGGACTGAGTGGCTCCGGTAAATCTTCACTGGCTTTTGATACCATCTATGCAGAGGGACAGCGCCGTTATATGGAATCTCTCTCTTCCTATGCAAGACAGTTCCTGGGACAGATGGAGAAGCCGGATGTGGAGAGCATCGAAGGTCTGCCGCCGGCCATTTCCATTGATCAGAAATCTACCAACCGCAATCCCCGTTCCACAGTAGGAACAGTGACAGAAATCTATGATTATTTCCGACTTCTGTATGCCAGAGTGGGAATCCCTCATTGTCCGAAGTGCGGAAGAGAGATTAAGAAGCAGACAGTTGACCAGATGGTAGACAGTATCATGTCTTTTCCGGAGAGAACGAAGATCCAGCTTCTGGCGCCTGTTGTGCGGGGGCGCAAGGGAACTCATGCAAAGCTTCTGGAGCAGGCAAAGAGAAGCGGATATGTACGTGTGCAGATTGACGGAAACCTGTATGAGCTTTCCGAGGAGATCAGTCTGGACAAGAATATCAAGCATAATATAGAGATTGTGGTAGACCGTCTGATCGTGAAGCCCGGGATTGAGAAAAGACTCTCAGATTCCATTGAGACAGTGCTGGATCTGGCAGAGGGCCTTCTGATGGTAGATACTATGGATGGAAATATTCACAATTTCAGCCAGAGTTTCTCCTGTCCTGACTGTGGTATCAGTGTAGATGAGATCGAACCGAGAAGCTTTTCTTTCAATAATCCTTTTGGCGCCTGTCCGGACTGTCTGGGACTTGGGTATAAAATGGAATTTGATATTGATCTGATGATCCCGGATAGATCTCTGAGTATCCTGGATGGTGCCATTGTGGTCACAGGATGGCAGTCCTGCACAAATGAGGGAAGCTTTTCCAGGGCAATCCTGGATGCTCTTGCCAGAGAATATGATTTCAGCCTGGCAACACCTTTTGAGGAGTATCCGGAGAAGATACAGGACATTCTGATCAACGGAACTAATGGACATTCTGTAAAGGTTTACTATAAAGGGCAGCGCGGAGAGGGCGTTTACGATGTGGCGTTTCCGGGGCTGATCCGAAATGTGGAGCAGCGTTACAGAGAGACAGGCTCTGATGCCATGAAGCAGGAGTATGAATCTTTCATGCGCATTACTCCATGTAAAACCTGTAAAGGTCAGAGACTGAAGAAGGAATCACTGGCTGTGACTGTGGCAGATAAGAATATTTATGAGGTCACCAATCTTTCCATAGAGAAGCTGAAAGCCTTTCTGGCGGATATGCAGCTCTCCGAGCAGCAGCAGCTTATCGGCAGACAGATTCTGAAGGAAATCAGGGCAAGGGTAAGTTTCCTGTCAGATGTAGGACTGGATTATCTTTCATTGGGACGTGCGACAGGAACTCTTTCCGGCGGCGAGGCGCAGAGAATCCGTCTGGCTACCCAGATTGGTTCCGGGCTGGTAGGAGTTGCCTATATTCTGGATGAACCGAGTATCGGACTTCACCAGAGGGATAATGACAGACTTCTTGGTTCTCTGATGAAACTGCGTGATCTTGGAAACAGCCTGATCGTTGTGGAGCATGATGAAGATACCATGCGTGCCGCAGACTGTATTGTAGATATAGGTCCCGGTGCAGGGGAGCATGGCGGACAACTGGTTGCCATGGGAACTGCAGAGGATTTGATGAAGAACGAGGATTCCATCACAGGAGCTTATCTGAGCGGAAAATTAAAAATTCCGGTACCTTTGGAGAGACGGAAGCCAACCGGTTTTCTTACTGTCAAGGGGGCGGCAGAGAATAATCTCAAGAATATCGATGTGAAGATACCTCTTGGGATCATGACCTGTATCACAGGAGTTTCGGGCTCAGGTAAGAGCTCTCTGATCAATGAGATTCTTTATAAACGCCTGGCAAGAGATCTGAACCGGGCAAGAGTGATTCCGGGAAAACATAAGGATATTCTGGGAACAGACCAACTGGATAAGGTTATCAATATTGACCAGTCACCTATTGGCCGTACTCCACGTTCCAATCCTGCGACTTATACCGGGGTATTTGACCAGATCAGAGATCTTTTTGCAGCAACAGCAGATGCCAAGGCAAAAGGATATAAGAAAGGACGATTCAGTTTTAATGTAAAGGGCGGAAGATGTGAGGCATGCAGCGGTGACGGTATTATCAAAATTGAGATGCATTTCCTTCCGGACGTATATGTACCATGCGAGGTCTGCAAAGGTAAGAGATATAACAGAGAAACCCTGGAAGTAAAGTATAAGGATAAGAATATTTACGATGTGCTGAATATGACGGTGGAGGAAGCACTGACTTTTTTTGAGAATGTTCCTTCTATTAAAAGAAAGATACAGACTCTTTATGATGTAGGACTTTCCTATATCCGGCTGGGACAGCCATCCACAGAGCTTTCCGGAGGAGAGGCACAGAGGATCAAGCTTGCCACAGAGCTGAGCAAGCGCAGCACAGGTAAGACTATCTACATTCTGGATGAGCCTACCACAGGTCTGCATTTTGCGGATGTGCATAAGCTGGTGGAGATTCTGAAACGATTATCGGAGGGCGGTAATACAGTAGTTGTGATCGAGCATAATCTGGATGTGATTAAGACCGCAGATTATATCATTGATATCGGACCGGAGGGTGGAGACAAAGGAGGTACCGTAGTTGCTCAGGGAACTCCTGAGGAGGTGGCACAGTCACCGGTTTCCTATACCGGAAAATATGTAAAGAAATATCTGAAATAATCTTGAAATCATATTGCAGGACTTTCTTTTTAAATGGAAGTTGTATATAATAGAAGAGATTATTTATAGCAATTCTCGTAAATAATATATTTTGATCCGGCTTATCAGGATGTGAAGCCCTGTTGGACTGTTTTGATCGCATTATTTTATGGAGTTGTTATAACTAAACCGGATAAGTCCCCGGTAGAGACTGTAAAAAGTAATGATCAGTTGAAGGGGATGAGGAGAACGTAAGAACAGAAAGGGGATTTCCATGCCGACAAGTGATATTGGAATTGACCTGGGAACCAGGAACAGTCTGGCTTATTCTACAGGAAAGGGGCTTGTGCTAAATGAGCCTTCGATCGTAGTTTATGATAAAAATACAGAGAAGATACGTGCGATCGGTGAAGAAGCCCGTCTGATGGAAGGGCGCATTACTTCAGATATGGAGATCATCCGTCCCATCAGACAGGGCGTGATCGTTGATTATACAGTTACAGAGAAGATGTTGAAATACTTTATATCCAGAGCAATAGGAAGAAGAGCTTTCCGCAAGCCCAGGATCAGTATCTGTGTTCCCAGTGGAATTACAGAGATTGAGAAAAAGGCAGTGGAGGAAGCAACCTATCAGGCTGGTGCCAGAGATGTCTATATGGTGGAGGAACCTATAGCTGCGGCAATCGGAGCCGGGGTGGATGTGACCAAGCCCTTTGGAAATCTGGTCGTAGACATTGGAGCCGGAACTTCGGATGTTGCGGTTATCTCTCTTGCGGGGGTTGTGGTTTCCGCTTCTGTGAAAGTTGCAGGGGACACTTTTAATCAGGCTATACTGAACTATGTGAGAAAGAATCATGGACTTTTTATCGGAGAAGATATGGCAGAGAAGATCAAAATTCAGATTGGTACGGCTATAGAGGAATCAAATCCGAGAACAATGGAAGTAAAGGGGAGAAATGTGATCACCGGTCTGCCGAAGACAGTGACACTTACCTCAGAAGAAATACGTGTGGCGTTAAAGGATGCTACAAGCCAGATTGTGGAGACTGTTCATGGAATTCTGGAAAAGACACCGCCGGAACTGGCTGCGGATATTGTAGACAGAGGAATCGTACTTACAGGCGGCGGTGCCCTTCTTCATGGGATGGATACACTGATCGAGCAGAGAACCGGAGTAAGTACACTGACTGTGCAGGATGCAATGAGCGTGGTCGCAGTGGGAACCGGTAAGTATGCAGAGGTAATGGCACGTTTTGACGGATAAAGCAGGAGGTACTGCACAGTGCAGTGCCTTTTTGCGTTGTCAGAGGATCAAAGAAGCAGGAGGTGTGGAGAAAAGCACATGAGTGAAACTGTCACAGGATACATAGATCATGTTATTTTCAGAAATGAAGATAACGGATATACAGTTATGGTACTGAAAGGTACAAAAAAAGAGGAAGAGCTGACCTGCGTGGGAAGTTTCCCTGCGATCACACAGGGGGCATCTATTGAAGCAACCGGAGTATATATCCATCATCCGGTATATGGCAAACAGTTTCAGATCAGTTCTTTTACAGAGAAGATGCCGGAGGATACATATGGAATAGAACGTTATCTGGGTTCGGGCGCCATCAGGGGAATCGGTGCTGCACTGGCTGCCAGGATCGTGCGGAAGTTTGGAGATGACACACTCCGTATCGTAGAAGAAGAGCCGGAGCGGCTTGCAGAGGTAAAGGGGATCAGTGAGAAAAAAGCCCGGGAGATCGCTGCGCAGGTAAGTGAGAAGGCAGAGATGCGAAAAGTAATGATCTTTCTGCAGAAATATGGGATTTCCCTGAATCTGGGCGCAAAGATTTATCAGAAATATAAGGAATCTGTCTATACGATCCTTCAGGAGAATCCTTACAGACTTGCGGAAGATATTTCCGGTGTGGGATTTAAGATTGCTGATGAGATTGCTGCCAGAGTCGGTATTCACGCAGACTCAGATTATAGAATCCGCAGCGGAATGCTGTATACTCTTCTGCAGGCTTCGGGAGAAGGACATACTTATCTTCCGAGGGAACAGTTATTTACAAGATGTGCCAGACTTCTGGGAGTGGACGAATCCTATATGGAGAAACACCTTATGGATATGGTTATTGACAGGAAGCTGGTGCTGAAAGAAAAAAGCGGAGAAACTATCGTTTATCCGGCACAGTATTATTATCTGGAACTGAACACTGCCAGGATGCTTAATGAACTGAATATTCTGTGTCCTGAGGATAAAGAGCTTGTCAGGCACAGAATTGAGCTGATCGAGAAAGAGACAGGAACTGTTCTGGATGAAATGCAGAAGAGAGCAATCACTGAAGCAGCGGATCGTGGACTCTTTATTCTTACAGGAGGCCCCGGTACAGGTAAAACGACAACGATCAATGCGATCATCCGCTTTTTTGAGGGAGAAGGTGCAGAGATTCGGCTGGCTGCACCTACCGGACGTGCTGCAAAGAGAATGACAGAGACTACCGGATATGAGGCGCAGACAATTCACCGTCTGCTGGAACTGAATGGAATGCCGGAAGAAGAGAGGGACGGGCATTCAGCTAAATTCGAGAGGAATGCACAGAATCCGCTGGAGGCAGATGTGATCATTATTGATGAAATGTCTATGGTGGATATTCATCTGATGCATTCTCTTCTTCTTGCAGTGGTAGCAGGAACCAGACTGATCCTTGTGGGGGATGAGAATCAGCTTCCGAGTGTAGGCCCGGGCAATGTGCTGAGAGATATTATCCGAAGCAGATGTTTCCCTGTAGTGGAACTGACTAAGATATTCAGACAGGCATCAGAGAGTGATATTGTTGTAAATGCTCATAAGATAAATAAGGGAGAACAGGTTCAGATCAATAATAAGAGCAGGGATTTCTTTTTTCTGAAGAGATATGATGCAGATATCATTATAAGAGTAGTGATCGCGCTGATCCAGGAGAAACTGCCGCGCTATGTAGATGCCAAACCCTTTGAGATACAGGTACTGACGCCTATGAGAAAGGGACTTCTGGGAGTAGAGCGGCTGAACCAGATCCTGCAGAGATACCTGAATCCGCCGGAAGACGGGAAATCCGAGAGGGCGGTTGGAGACCGGCTGTTCCGCACAGGGGACAAGGTCATGCAGATCAGAAATAATTATCAGATGGAATGGGAAATCCGGGGACGATATGGGGTTGTCATTGAGAAAGGCGTGGGAGTATTTAACGGAGACACCGGAATCCTCAGGGAAATCAATGAATTTGCTGAGACAGCAGAAGTGGAATTTGAGGATGGACGTTTTGCAATGTACTCGTTCAAACAGCTGGAGGAACTGGAACTTGCATATGCTATTACAATCCACAAGTCTCAGGGATCTGAGTATCCGGCAGTCATACTTCCATTGCTTTCCGGACCACAGATGCTTTTAAACAGGAATCTTCTTTATACCGCAGTTACCAGAGCAAGAAAATGTGTGACGGTTGTGGGAAACGAGGAGACCTTTGTAGAGATGATACGCAATGAAAAACAGCAGAAGAGATACAGTGCACTGGATGAACGGATCAGAGAACTGAGTGAGACTACAGGGGATAATAATACAGATGGTGAAGAATGATATTGCAGACTGTGATCTGATGACTGAATAATAACAGAGAAAAAATTTATTCCGATAATATGAGAAAAACAGAAATACAGAGGATAGCAAAACAAAGAGTAAAATAGTGGAAGGAAATGGAAATGAAACGGTTTCTGAACATGGTTGCTGATATTTTTTACCCGAGATGCTGTCCGGTCTGTCAGAAAATACTGGCAGATCAGCGAAGGATGATCTGTCCGGAATGCGAGAAAGAACTTCGTCCGATTGGTCATCCCAGATGTTATAAATGTGGAAAACCCATAGAAACAGGGGAATACTGCAGAGACTGTCAGAAACACAGGCATATGTATGAACAGGGAAGAGGTATTTTTGTTTATGATGGCATAATGAGAAGATCTGTTACCAGATATAAGTACTATGGATGCAGAGAATACGGTGATTTTTATGCCAGAGCAATGTATCGATATGCACAGAAAGAATTGCGGGAATGGAAGCCGGATCTGATCGTGCCGGTTCCGGTACACAGGTCGAAAGAGCGGCAGAGAGGTTTTAATCAGGCTGCATATCTGGCGGAGAAACTCGGTCATTATACCGGGATTTCCACAGATGTCAATATTGTGCAGAAAGTTTTAAAGACAAAGTCGCAGAAAAAACTGAATGCTTTGCAGAGAAGAAAAAACCTGGAAAAAGCGTTCTGCGTGACCGGGGATGTCAGGGGAAAGAATATCCTGGTGATAGATGATGTGTATACAACAGGAAGTACGATCGATGCAATGGCCGGATGCCTGAAGAGAAAAGGTGCCGGAAATGTTTATTTTCTTACGGTTTGCATAGGCAGGAGATAAGAAAAAACACTTTTCATACATAATGATATATGTTACAATTAATCTGTATGATTATATGAATGATATCAGGTTGTTGCTGAGAACAGAGTGAACAGTAATAGCGGATTATAGCAAAAGGAAAAGCATACAGTAAGGAGTAATTTATGTTAAATGAAGAGAAGATAAAAATCATGAATAAACTTGCCATGTATGAACAGGGTGAAGGAAAGAAATATCTTCCGGTCAGCAGGTACTATCGTAGTGATTATATCGGACTTGCCATGATTAAGAATTTTTTCCTTGTTACGATTGGGTATTGCCTGATTCTGGCCGGTATCGCAGCATATTTTGCTGAATATCTGATAGATAATGTTCATAAGATGAACCTTGTTTCACTGGGCGTGGAAGTTATTCTGGGGTATGTGGCAGTGCTGGTACTGTTTTCTGTCCTGACATATATCCAATATACGGTGAAATACCACAAAGCAAAGAAAAGTGTGAAAAATTATTATGAAGAACTTACACAATTAAGTAAAATCTACGGTCGCGAAGATAAAAAATCTTCAGCCAGAGGAGTTACAGGAGGATATAAAAAATGACAGCATTACTCGAATTAAAACAGCGAATAAAGAATTTATACAGCCAGTATGAGATTTATATCCTGCCTGTCTTACGTTTCGTTCTGGCAATGGCTTATTTCATATGGATCAATACCAATATGGGATATATGAAGCAGATCGATAATATATTTATTGTTCTGATCCTTGCACTGATCTGTTCCATTCTTCCTTCGGGTGTAATGATTTTTGTAGGATTTGCCCTGATGGTCGCACATGGTTATGCACTGGGGATAGAAGTTGCAGGTTTTATGCTTGTGCTGATCCTGTTTATGGCAATTCTCTTCCTGAGATTCAGTTCAGACAATAATTTAGTACTTGTATTTACACCGCTTTCCTTTGGGTTCAGTGTTCCGACGCTTCTTCCTATCGGAAGCGGACTTTTGTGCAATGCGTTTTCTGCACTTCCTGCAGGCTGCGGAGTGATTATTTACTATTTTATCCGTTTTATACGTGTACAGCATAAACTTCTGGAAAACCCGGATGTTGCCATAGCTGACAAATTAAAACTTCTGACAGATGGAATCGTGCAGAACTGGGGAATGTGGATCACAGTGATTGCCTTTATCGCAGTGATTCTGCTGGTGAATCTGATACGTACCCGCTCTTTTGACTATGCATGGAGAATTGCCATTATTGCAGGTGGAGTTGTGTATGTTCTGATGATTATTGCAGGTGGATTTTATTTCAGACTGGATATTGATGTTGTTACGCTGATCATTTATACAGTGATCTCTGTGGTGATAGGATTACTTCTTGAATTCTTTGTATTTGGTGGTGACTATACCCGTACCGAGAGACTGGAATATGAGGATGATGAATATTATTATTATGTAAAAGCAGTGCCGAAAGCCTGTGTCACAACATCTGAAAGAAGTATAAAGAAGATTAACGGAAGTTCTGCAAAGGATGAAAGACCGGCACAGGATAACGTTGTTTCTTATGCGAATCCTATTTTTCATGGTGATGAGAAAGCAGTGACGACAGATGAGGCTGCAGCACCTGTAGAGAGAAAGAAAGATATTGACAGCGTGGATTTTGAGAAGAAACTGGAAGAATCATTAAAAAATCTGTAAAAAGCAGTTTCCGGTAACGATGAGACATACGAGCCAAAATTCCATTGCCGCAGGCAATTTGGAATGAATTTTGGCTACGTTACTGTGAACGGAGTGAACAGTAACACAAAATCCACTGAAAACATTTTTAACGATAAGGTATATAAAAATGATAAGGAAAGGAGAGCCATATGCAGGAATTTTCAGGAAATTTGATAGAAACATTATCAAGACTGGCATTTCCTAAGATTGGGATTATAGATATCATACAGATTGCACTGATCGCTTTTTTTGTATATCAGTTCATGGTATGGATCAAATATACTCATGCATATACACTTCTGAAAGGAATACTGGTCGTTCTCCTCTTCATTCTGATCGCGTATATTTTCAGGATGAATACGATTCTGTGGATTTTTTCAAATCTGGCAAGTACACTGATCGTAGGTGTGATCGTTATTTTTCAGCCGGAGCTCAGAAAAGTTCTGGAACAGCTTGGACAAAAGCGGATCATGGCTTCACTGATACCTTTTGATGCAGGTAAAGAGGTGAAGGAAAGATTTACGGATAAAACCATCAGTGAGCTGGTCAAAGCATGTTTTGATATGGGAGAAGTTAAGACCGGAGCACTGATCGTAATTGAGCAGAATGAGCTGCTGACCGATTATATAAGAACAGGTATTAATCTGGATGCAATCCTTACCAGTCAGCTTCTGATCAATATATTTGAACATAACACACCACTTCATGACGGAGCTGTTATTGTAAGAGAGAACAGGATTGTGGCTGCAACATGCTATCTTCCACTGTCTGATAATATGGAACTGAGCAAACAGCTTGGAACGCGGCACAGGGCAGGTGTGGGGATCAGTGAGCAGACAGATTCTGTTACGATCATTGTATCAGAGGAAACCGGTCAGGTATCTGTAGCGCAGGGAGGAAAGCTGATCAGAGGTGTAAACAGTGCAAAACTCAGAGAAATCCTGGTCAGAGCGCAGAATAAGCAGGTTGTAGACAACAGCAAACTTCGCCATTTACTGAAAGGAAGAGTGAAGCATGAAGAAGCGAAAAATAACAGATAATATACCTCTGAAAATCATGTCTGTCGCAATAGCTGTTGTGCTATGGCTGATCGTTGTAAATATAGATAATCCGACAGGAACCAATTACTATACGCTCAATGATGTGGAACTGATCAACAAGGAATATGTGGAATCTTCAGATACCATCGGTAAGATGTGTATGCCGGAACAGAACCAGGATTCCATAAAAGTCGCGATCACTGCAACCAAGAAGATCAGAGACAAGATCAAAGTCACAGACATCTCTGCGGTAGCTGATCTTCAGCAGGCGGTAAGCCTGGATACAAATCCGGTTATGGTTCCTATTACCGTTACCTGTTCTGTACCGGGGGTATCTCCCAGTGATATCAAAGTTACTCCTCAGAATCTCAGTGTAAATCTTGATGAAAAAGAGACACAGGAGTTTGTGGTAAATGTCAGCAGAGGTGATACGAAACCGGGCAAAGATTATGAAGTAGGAAGTCTGACTGCCAGTCCGGAGAAAGTAAGGATTACAGGCCCGAAGACGCTGATCAATAAAATAGATAAGGTAAATGCTTCCATTGAACTGGATGGGAATACAGAGGATTTTACACAGGATGTAAACCTTACGATCATTGATAAGAATCAGGAGGTACTTACCGATTCCGAAATGAATTCATTGCGGATTGAGAATAATGCAAAAGTAACAGTGACTGCAAAATTATGGAAAATCCGTCAGGGAGTGCAGATATCTGCAGATTATGTAGGGACACCGGCTGAAGGATATCAGGTTGGGGCTGTGAGAACAGTGCCGGATACGATCAGTGTAGCAGGCAGTGCAGAAGGTCTTGAAAGTCTTGCGGATAATAATAATGTGATCACTATACCGGAAGACAGTATTGATATTTCCGGTGAATCCGAAGATGTGGAGAAAAAAATCAGTCTTACGAATCTTCTGCCGGACAATGTGAAACTTACCAGTGACTCCAGTGAAGATGTATGGGTGACTGTAAGTATTCTTCCGGCCGGAAGCAGAGAGTTTGAATTTCCGACTAAGAATATAGAGGTTAAGAATAAACCGAAAGATCTGCAGGTAACATTTGAGACTGCGCAGATAGAAGTGCGGATCAAATCAGATAACAAAGATCTGGATGATCTGAATAATGACAAAGACATTAAGGCATCTATAGATCTGGATGGCAAAAAAGAAGGAAGTTATGAAGTCCCGGTTGAGATAGTCTTGCCGGATGGTTATGAGACAGTGGAAGATGTGACTACGGAAGTAGTGATTTCATCAGGGACTGCTGTTGATGACAGTAAGGAAAACAAGGAATAAAAGAATTCTCCACTTACAGAAGGGGTAGTAACAATATAAGAGGAACAGTGAAATGGTCAGTAAAAAAGTGACAGTTAAAAATCCCACAGGTCTTCATCTGAGACCTGCGGGGATTTTGTGCAATGAGGCAATGAAATACCAGTCACAGATAACATTTGTCTACGATGGGGGCATGGCAAATGCAAAGAGTGTACTGAGTGTACTTGGTGCATGCGTAAAATGCGGAAATGAGATAGAACTTACCTGTGAAGGTGTTGATGAACAGGAAGCCCTGGATCATCTTGTTACTGCTATTGATAGCGGCCTTGGTGAGTAGAAAGCTGCTGTGCACAAACAGAGTGAACAGTAACCATAAAGTAACATGACTAAAAGAGGAGGAACTTATTGTGAAAAGAAGATTAGTTGCGGTTACATTGAGTCTTATTATGACAATGGCAACTGTCAGTGAAGCAGGTGCTGCTGCATTTACTTCACCTGATACAGCTCCGGCTGTTGCCACACAGACAGATGCAGAAGAAGTAAATGTTACAGAAGAAACTTCTGAAACAGGAACTTCTGAAACAGAAGCAGACGCTTTTTCAGATGGAGATGATGGGACAGCAGTACCATCACAGGAACAGACAGACGACGCATTTACAGCGGGAACGGATACGGCTGCTGCATTGCCGGACGAGACGCCGTCAACAGCAGATGCTACGGATGCCGTTGGAGCCGCTGTAGTGAAAGCTGAGGACTGGGTAAGCACAGAGAATGGCTTTAAACTGCGCAAACCTGCAAAAAATCAGGATACAGCAAATACAGATGATCAGAAAGCAGCAACAGCAGCACTACCCGATGAGGAGATGCCGTCTGAGACTGACGGATTCTCAGGAGATCAGACAGAATCATCTGAAACAGCAGTGGCTGAAACAGATACAACAGCTGTGACAGCAGAGGTTACAGCAATGGAAACACCAGCAGCAACGGATACAGTGTCTGTAACAAATGAAGAATTTTATACAGCGGCAGACGGAATTGTAAAGATCAGCACAGAGTATAAAGAGGAAACCCATACAGGATATTATCTGTTTGATGAAGAGGGAATCCTTGTAACTGGACAGGCTGAGGTAAAAGAAAAATCTTCAGCTGATGAAGAACCGACATCAGATGCAGCTCAGTCAGCAGGAGAAGATGCCGCAGGGGAAGAAACAGAAGCCCAGGCAAATCAGTCCTATTTTACAACTGCAGATGAGGCTGTTGTTTATACCGGATGTGAAGGAGAAGCGATAACTCCATATACATCTACAGTAGGCCAGCAGGAGAAGAGTGTATGGAAATGGACAGGAACATATTTCCAGTACTACGATGAGAATGGTAATCTGGAGACAATTGCACAGCTTGAAGCGAAAGCAAAAGCAGCAGGTACATATACCGGATATTTCAAGATCAATGAGGATTATTACTGCCTTGATTCTGAAGGTAAGCCACAGACAGGAGAGATCACCCTCACAGTTAACGGCGAATCAAACCTGTATTATTTTGATCCTGCAAGCAGCGACATTCCTGGAAAAATGTTCCACAATGGATGGCTTCGTTCAGATACCACTAAGGGAGAGCGCTGGCTGTATTTTAAAAAGGGAAATGTTCCGGCAGACATCGGTAAATATTATAAGCGTGGCGTAGTTGCCACAGCTATCCCGGAGAAAGGAACCGGAGCTTACTTGCTGGATGCCAATGGATATGTTCTGAAATCAGTGATGAAGAAGGCTCAGAATGGTGCATATTACTGTACCGACAGTAACGGCCAGATTTATAGAAATAAACTTGTAAAATACGGCAATTTCAGATATTATTTTGGTTCAAACGGAAAGCGGGCAACCTGGACAAAGAGATGGGCAAAAGCAGGCGATCATTACTATTACTTTGGAAGTACTCCGGGTCGTGTTGTTGAGAAACATGGCTGGCAGAAACTTGTCAGCACCAGTGGCAAATTCCTTGGCTGGCTGTATTTTGATTCCAATGGAAATCATTATACGGATAAGTGGACTTCCGCAGGTTATTATTTTAAACCATCAGGAAAGCTTGCAAGCGGTTTGACAGAAATCGATGGAAAGAAATATATATTTGAATCATCTACATCCACAGAACACAAAGGTAAAGTATATAAGAGCACAATGGTGCGCTATAAAAAGAAATGGTATATCGCATCCTCTAAGGGAAGTCTGTATAAGAGTGGATGGAGAAAATACAGCGGCAATTACTATTATCTTAAAGACTGTGTGGTTCAGACAAATCAGTTTATGAAAAAGAATGGAGTAAACGGTTATCTGGATGCAAACGGTAAATATACAACAGGATGGGTAATTGTAAGTAATGCTAAAAACCTGGTGAGATATATCGATCCGTCAGGAAACGGATTTGCAAGAAATAAGAGTATGAGAGTTAATGGAATTCTGTATTACTTTGACAGTAACGGATACCGTATCACTGATCTGACAAACAGATACAGAGGACCGTATTCTGTTCAGGTGGACAGAGTAAACGGAGTTATGACTGTTTATGCTGATTCAGCCAGAACAATTCCTGTTAAGACGATCAGAGTATCTGTAGGTTTAGCGGGAACACCAACTCCGACCGGTGACTTTACACTGAGCAGAAGCCTGAGGTGGCAGCCTCTTATGGGACCATCCTGGGGACAGTATGGAACTCATGTAGACCGTGCCGGACAGGGAGGAATCTTTGTTCATTCTGTAGCCTGCGGTCAGGCAAACTCATATAATCTTCCGGCAGGAGAGTACAATAAGCTTGGATCTCCCGCATCACATGGATGTATCAGAACCTGTGTGGCAGATGCGAAGTGGGTTTATGAGAACTGTAATGGCGCATCCATCAGTATTATTGACGGTCAATATAAAGCAGATGATGCAATGAAAGGACCTCTTGGAAAGAAAGCACTGACCCCGTTAAGGGGAGCTGGTAATTTCGATCCTACAGATCCGGCTGTCTGATCCGGAGGTTTCTGCCAGGATAACCAGAATTGCTATAGAAATGAAATATGCAAAACGGCTGCACAGAGCAAGAAATGTGCAGCCGTTTTTGGGTATATATCAGGGATTATCTTGCGAAAATGTAATATAGTATGTATAATATGTTAA
>UMDC01049998.1_pt1 | contig 15285 bp, 10 predicted proteins | sample 1964391 | NCBI WGS metagenome assembly UMDC01 (sample SAMEA4835984, study PRJEB28245) | human gut metagenome | biome: gut microbiome; material: fecal sample | place: Denmark | collected 2008 | reverse complement strand
GCAGGGGCTCGCCTGCCGTACGGTCGGTTACGGTTCCGCTCACTACGGCCTGTCCCTGTGCTCTCAGCAGGAGGGGCAGGCAACTTATCATCATAATCCAAAAGAAAGTCAATCGTTTCATATCAGTCAATCCTGTTTCTGTGTTCATTTCCTGATGCAAAACTATGCAAACCCTCGATGCGATGGAAGAGGTACGCCCCGAGGTGGTGGCGAACGGCACGGATGCAGTGGCGAACGACACAGGGAGGTCTTCCAACGCCGTGCTTCGAGGCGATAGTACAACGCCTTTGAACCGCCAGTTTAAAGGCGTTGTACTGACAGTTTAAAAGCAGTAAACTGAGAGTTTAACGCCATTAAACTGGGAGTTTATTTGTGATAAACTGAAAATAAACTGGAATTTATCCTTTATTGTCGTATATTTGTTGGAAATAAAACTGCTAAAGAAGTATCAACCGCCATGAACAACAAATACCTGCCGTTGGGCATCGACCTGTTCTTCTGCCTCGTCCTGCTGCCGGCCCTGATTATGCTGCTCCCTGTGGAGCGCTGGCTGGAGAGCAATTCTACCTTTGTCGTCTTGCTCGTGGGATGGCTCTATGCCGTCTATTTTCTGACGCGCAAGGCTTGCGTACCGATGCTTTTCCGTTCGCGTCGTCAGCTGGTCATTGCCCTGTGCATCCTGGCAAGTACGATATTGGTGACGTGGCTCGTTACGCAATATCAGATGGAATTTCCCTTTCGCGGCGAGCATCCACGACCCGAACGCTTCAGACGTGCGACTAATCTGACAAAAATCAGGCTTCACCAGCAGGGCACGTGGTTCCTCTACCTCGTCACCGTCTGCTTCAGCATTGCCGTGGGCCTGCTCACGGAGCTCTATCGGCAGATGACCGAACGGCAGAGTGTGGAGTTCGAAAAGAAGAAAGCCGAGCTGGCCCTCTACAAGGCGCAGATCAATCCGCACTTCCTCTTCAACACGCTGAACACGCTCTACGGCTTGATGTTGGCACAGTCGGAAAAGGCAGAGGCAGCCTTCATGCAGTTCATCGGCCTGGTGAAGTACATGTACACCCGCGCCACGCAGGACAAGGTGGACGTGGCGGAGGAGGCCGAATACATCCGCCGCTACATCGAACTGCAAAAGAACCGGCTGGACGAGAGCCGTACGCACGTGACCTATACTTACGACAACGACCAAGCCTGTCCGCAAGTGCAGATAGCTCCCATGCTGCTCATCACCTTCGTGGAGAATGCTCTGAAGTATGGCACTTCGTCGCACACGGAAAGCGACATCCGCATCGGCATCCAGGTAAAGGAAGGCGTCCTGCGCTTTACCGCCGAAAACCAGGTGGTGAATCCACGTCCTGCCGACAAGGAGCCGGGCATTGGCATCTCTAATTGCCGCAAGCGGTTGGAGCTGCTCTACCCGTCGGCCCATCGGCTGGATATCGCGGAAGCGGAAGGATGGTACAGAGTGAAGTTGGAAATCAGATTGTCAGCATACAAGAACTAACCCTACAGCCATGAAGTGCATTGCCATAGACGACGAGCCTGTAGCTCTCAGCATTATCCGCCAGTTCTGCCAACGGAGCGGCGACATCGAACTGACTACCTATACCGACCCCGTAGAAGGCCTGCAACGGGTGAAGGACACACGCCCCGACCTCGTCTTCCTCGACATCGAGATGGGCGGCATCAACGGCATCGACGTGGCGCGCCAGTTGCCTGCAGGTGTCTTTCTGGTCTTCACCACAGCCTATGCTGAGTTTGCCGTTGATGGTTTCGACCTTGATGCCGTCGACTTTCTGCACAAACCTTTCTCGTACAGCCGTTTCGAGCGGGCGGTGGAAAAAGTGAAGCGCCTGCAAGACTTACAAAGCCTTCGGGCCAAGCCTATATTTTCCGACGAAGAAATCATACTGAAGGTGGAGTACAAGAACGTGAAGATACGATTGGCCGACATCGAATACATCGAAGCCATGGACAACTACGTACGTGTGGTGCTTACCTCGGACCGTCCTGTTTTGTCGCAAACCAGCATGAAGGCCGTCATGGACCTCCTGCCCGCCGACCGCTTCATGCGGGTACATAAATCATACATCGTCCCTCTGCACAAGGTGGCTGCTTATAGCCGTCGCCAGCTCACACTGCACCACCATGCCGTAGAACTGCCCGTAGGCCGTGTCTATGCTGATGAGTTCGTCGGGCGGATGAACGAACTTCGCTCCTGAAATTTTAGCTTCCCAATGTCTCCAGAATCTGAGCTACATATTGCGCTCCCACAGGCAGGCTTCCCTCACAGCCTTTCAATACAATTTTCGAACGGGTGAAGGACACGACGGAAGCAACAGGCACGACATACGAACGATGGATACGCATGAAGCGGTCGGCAGGCAAAAGGTCGGTAATGGCTTTCAGGTTGGTACGCGTCAGCACATGTCCGCCCGAAGCGCGGACAATCTTCACATAATTACCTAAAGCCTCCACATAGAGAATATCGTTCAAAGGGATGCTTACATTATTATACTCTTGTTTTACCACCAAAGATTCGGGCACTGATGGACGACGGGCATGGATGCGTCGCAAGGCTTTCTCTACAGCTACTTCAAAACGTTCATAAGAGAAAGGCTTGTGCAGGAAGTCGACGGCATCGAGATCGAAGCCGTTGAGAGCATACTCGGCATAGGCAGTCGTGAAGATGAAGCAGCATTCGCGGGGCAGTTTGTCGGCTATCTCCAGCCCGTTCAGGCTGTTCATTTGAATATCGAGGAATACCAGGTCGGGCTTGCGACGACGTATTTCCTCCAGGCCTACGCGCGGTTCACTGAAGGTTGTCAGCTCCATTCCGCCCTTTCGATGGCAAAACTGTTCAATAACAAGTAAAGCCATTGGTTCATCGTCTATCGCTATGCAGGTAATGTTTTTCATCGTAGTCGGATGTTTAAGAAGGTTCTGTATTTGCCGTCCACCTCGCCTGTTTGCAGATCATAGAGGCCGGGATAGAGCAGCTCCAAACGCTTGCGGCAGTTGGCTATGCCGATACCCTTGTTTTCGTCTTCGCGGCGACGCATTACGGCATTCTCCGTTTCCAGTTGCAGACAGTTTTCGTCTACACGAATACGGATGCGTATCGTGCAGTCCGTATCCGACGATGTGCCGTACTTGAACGCATTCTCTACAAACGTAATCAGAATCATGGGCGGAATGAGCACCTGCTTGTCTGTCACGTCCAAGGTTAGTTCTATCTTTGTATGACGGTTCAGACGCAATTGCTGCAAGTCGACATACTGTCGGATGTATTCTACCTCGCGTTCGGCAGGTATCAGTTCGGAACCGCTTTGCGAATACATGTAGCGCAGGATGCCTGAGAACTTGACGAAAGCCGATTCTGTCTTGTCCGATCCCGAAAGCACCAAGGCATAAAGCGTGTTTAGTGTGTTGAAAAGGAAGTGCGGGTTGATCTGCGCTTTGTAGAGAGCCAGCTCCGCTTTGTTCTTCTCCGCTTCGACCTCTTGGCGGGAAAGTATCTGGCGGAACAGTTCGAAAGTTAGTTCAATAGCCAATGAAAAACCGGTTACCATCAGGAACAGAAACCAAATGGTTTGTGTACGCATACCCATTTTTCCCGTCATTATCCGTTTGTTTTCTACGAGATGTTCTGCCGGCATGGGAAAATGGGTCAGAAGTTCTGTCACGGCTATCATTACGCCTAACAACAGAACGATATGCAGGTATTTTTTTTGCATGAACAACTTAGGCAGACATGCACGACGGTAAACAAAATAAAGTACATAGACATAAGACACCAGAGTAACCAAAAAAGCGGTATTGGTAACGATCCAACGGTCTACAGGCAGTAGCATGATGGCCAGTGGCATGATGACCAGGCAGAATAGCAGATCGATATAGAGGGCGATGCGGTTATTTTTCATATTGATGAAGCTCTGTTTGCTAATGGCAAAGATACGACATTTTGTCGATGGATGAGTATCCGTCTAAAGCCTTTCGTCACCACATATGGGGCGTTCGTCATCACATGTTCTGCAATTCGTTCTGAACGATGTAAGTTTGCATAGTTACAGATGTATTCTTTATTTAAAAAAGCTCCATATATGAACACAAGAACAAGCATTCCTTTCATTATGCTGTGCTGCCTGCCGTTGCTTGTCGCCTGTGGCGGACAGAAACAGGAAATGCCCGGTGAAAAGTACAAGACACTGACTGTGACTACATCAGATCAGACGTTACAATCCACTTATCCTGCTACCTTACGTGGACGCCAGGCTGTAGAGATTCGCCCACAAGTAAGCGGTACAATTACCCAAATCTGCATCAACGAAGGTGATGCCGTACGTCGTGGCCAGATATTGTTTATTATTGATCAGGTTCCCTACAAGGCTGCTTTAGAAACAGCATTGGCTAACGTAAAAAGTGCTGAGGCTAAATTAGAGACAGCCAAACTGACGGCGAACAGTAAGGAAGAACTCTATAAAGAAAAGGTGGTATCCGATTTCGATCGCCAGACGGCTCGTAACCAATTGCTCGAAGCCGAAGCTGCTCTTGCCCAGGCTAAAGCCGAAGAAACCAATGCCCGCAACAACCTTTCTTATACCGAAGTGAAGAGTCCTGTAGACGGTGTGGCAGGCATGATACCCTATCGTGTAGGCGCATTAGTCAGCAGTAGTATTTCAGAACCGCTTGTTACCGTGTCAGACGATGCGGAAATTTATGCTTATTTCTCCATGGCCGAAAGTCAGATGTTAGACCTCATCCAACAATATGGCTCATTGGAAGAAGCATGTCGTCAGATGCCCTCTGTCGGTTTGACTTTAAGTAACGGGAAAGCCTATGCTGAGCAGGGACGTATTGATGCCATCAGCGGAACGGTAGATGAAAGTACAGGCGGTGTGACTTTGCGTGCTGTTTTTCCTAATCGTGGTCACATGTTGCGTAACGGAGGAAGTGGAGTTATTTCTGTGCCGACCGAGCATAAAGATTGCATCGCCATTCCGCAAAGCGCTACTTATGAATTGCAAAATCGTGTGTTCACGTGGAAAGTGGTCGAGGGGAAGACGCAATCCACCCCTATTACCGTTTATAAATACAATGACGGACAGACCTACATTGTTCTGTCGGGCTTGCAAACAGGCGATGTTATTATTGCCGAAGGTGCCGGGTTAATGCGTGAAGGTACTGTCGTAGATACAACTTCCTTAACTTCTGAACCTGCAAAATAACCGATAGCTATGAAGATAAGAACATTCATCGATCGTCCTATTCTGGCCGGTGTTATTTCCGTGCTTATCCTGATAGTGGGATTCATCGGCCTGTCACAACTGCCTATAGAGCAGTTCCCTGAAATCGCTCCACCTACGGTCAGTGTATCGGCTACCTATACGGGAGCCAATGCCGAAACAGTTTTGAAGAGTGTAGTCGTTCCTTTGGAGGAAGCCCTCAACGGTGTGGAGAACATGATGTACATGACCTCTACAGCGTCCAATAACGGTTCTGCCAAAATCACTGTTTATTTCCGGCAAGGTACTGATCCCGATATGGCTACTGTCAATGTGCAAAACCGTATCGCTACGGCCGAAGGTTTGTTACCTGCTGAAGTAACAAAAAGTGGTATCACTGTTCGCAAGCGTCAGACAAGTAACATCAAGCAGCTGGCTGTCTATAGTCCTGATGACTCGTTCGACGAGGCATTCCTGACCAATTACATGAAAATCAACATTGAACCACGTTTGTCTCGTATTGCTGGTGTGGGTGAAGTGAATGTTTTCGGTTATGAATACTCTATGCGTATCTGGCTCGACCCTAGCAAAATGCAGAAATATGCCTTGGTACCCTCGGACATCACTACTGTTCTTGATGAACAGAATGTGGAAGCTGCTACAGGTACGTTGGGCGCTGAAGCAAAGAATACTTTTCAATATGTGTTGAAATATCGTGGCCGTTACGAGAACGAAGTGGACTATGAGAACATGGTCATCAAAGCATTGCCGGGCGGTGAAGTACTGCGTCTGAAGGATGTAGCCACTATTGAACTGGGAACCAGAGCATATGATTACATCGGTGAAGTGAATGGGCATCCGGGCTGTAACATTATGATTGCACAAACTTCGGGTTCGAATGCCAACGAAATCATTAAGGAAATAGACCGAACGATTGAAGAAATTTCAAAAACTTTGCCGGAAGGTATTAAGATTGTCGATTTGATGAGTACGAAGGACTTTTTGGATGCTTCCATTAAAAGTGTTATCAAGACGCTTATCGAAGCCATCATTCTGGTAGTACTTGTGGTGTATGTATTTCTGCAAAATATGCGATCAACGCTTATTCCTGCATTGTCCATTATTGTAAGTTTGGTAGGAACCTTTGCTTTTCTAAATATAGCCGGTTTCAGTCTGAATATGCTGACGCTGTTTGCACTGGTACTGGTCATCGGTACTGTGGTGGACGATGCCATTGTGGTAGTCGAGGCGGTGCAAGCCAAGTTTGACGAAGGATACAAATCGTCCTACTTGGCCACCATCGATGCCATGGACGGCATCACTTCCGCCCTGGTCACCACTACCTTCGTATTCATGGCTGTGTTTATCCCTGTGAGCTTCATCGGAGGGACAACAGGTACATTCTATACTCAGTTTGGCTTGACGATGGCAGCTGCTGTAGCCATCTCTCTGCTTAATGCCCTTACGCTCAGCCCCGCTCTTTGTGCCCTTATCATGACGCCCCATCAAACGGCCGAAGATGGCGGACGGCTGAGCTTTTCATCCCGCTTTCACATCGCTTTCGATACTGCTTTCCGTCGTTTGGTGACAAAGTATAAGGTGGGTGTTTTGTTTATGCTCAAACGTAAATGGTTGGCGGGTGCATTGCTTGTTGTTGCATGTGGAGGATTTGCTTTATTGATGATGACTACCAAGACGGGCCTTGTACCCAACGAAGATATGGGTACTGTATTCATTGATGTACGTACTTCGCCAGGAAACAGTGTGCAGGAAACACGTAAAGTGATGGTGCAGGTGGATAGCTGCTTGCGTACTATTCCACAAGTAGAAATTCAGTCGAATACGACTGGTAACTCTATGTTAAGCGGTCAAGGCGCTTGTAACGGTATGTTCACCATCCGCCTGAAAGACTGGAGTGAACGTCCCGATAAAGAGGATGCCATCGATGCTGTTATGGCAGAAATCAGCCGCCGCACAGCTTTCATATCGAGTGCTGACATTATGCCTTTCACTCGTCCGATGATTCCAGGTTATGGCGTGAATAGTGGTTTTGAAGTGTATGTGCAAGATCAGCATGGCGGTGCAACGGAAGACTTGTTGAAATACACCCGACAATTTCTCGACGAACTGAACAAACGTCCAGAGATTGGCCGCGCCACTACCTCGTTTGATACCAAGTTCCCCCAATATCTTGTCGAAGTGGATGCTGCCCGATGCAAACGCAACGGCGTTTCGCCAGCCGATGTACTGAGCACACTATCAGGATATGTTGGTGGAAATTACGCCTCGAATATGAATCGTTTTTCAAAACTGTATCGTGTCATGGTGCAGGCACCACCAGAATTCCGTCTCGACACCGAGTCACTTAATAGCATTTTTGTACGTAACGATAGTGGCGAGATGAGTCCCATCAGTCAATATCTGAAACTGACCCGTATCTATGGATCTGAAATGCTAACTCGTTTCAATCTATTCTCTGCTATTCAGGTGAATGGTGCGGCTGCTACGGGCTATAGTTCTGGTCAGGCTATTCAGGCTATTCAGGAAGTGGCTGCTCAGACATTGCCCACAGGCTATGGCTTTGAGTTTGGTGGTATGTCGCGTGAGGAATCAAATTCAGGTAACACTACTACCTTGGTTTTCGTTATTTGTGTGGTATTTATATATCTCATTTTGTGTGCTTTGTATGAAAGTCTGTTTGTGCCGCTGGCTGTTATCCTTTCCGTACCTTTTGGATTGGCAGGTAGCTTCCTTTTTGCCAAAATGTTCGGTTTGGAGAATAACATTTATCTGCAGACAGGTCTTATTATGCTTATCGGCTTACTTTCTAAAACAGCCATCCTTTTGACCGAATATGCTTCCGAACGTCGTCACCATGGCATGACCATTATGCAGGCTGCTGTGTCGGCTGCTCAAGTCCGTTTACGTCCTATCTTGATGACTTCGCTTACCATGATATTTGGTATGCTTCCCTTGATGTTTTCTACTGGTGTAGGTGCTAATGGAAACATTTCTATCGGTGTGGGTACTGTAGGTGGTATGCTCATTGGTACTATTGCCCTACTTTTCATTGTACCACCTCTTTTTATGGTATGTCAGTATTTGCAGGAAAAACTGATGCCTGAGCGTAAATTGCCGAAGATTGAAAAGAAAACGAACTAATAGGAAATGAATATGATTATGAAGAAAATATTGCTATGTTTATTTTTGATTGTAGAACTGAGCGGCTGCCACATCTATAGGGCTTACGAACGTCCAGATGTGGCAGTAGCCGACAGCCTCTACCGACATTCTGTATTTTCGACCGACACGGCTTCTTTGGCATCACTTTCGTGGAGAGAGCTTTTCACAGACTTGCAACTTCAGCAACTTATCGAGACAGGTCTTCGTAACAATACAGACTTGAATATTGCTCGTTTGAGGGTAAAGGAAACGGAAGCGTTGCTTATGAATTCGCGCTTGTCTTATTTACCTTCCCTTTCACTCACACCTCAAGGTACACTGACTAGTGCTGACGGTAGTAAGGCGACAAAGACTTATAACTTAGCTACTTCGGCAGATTGGGAAATTGATCTTTTTGGAAAACTTCTCAATGCTAAGCGTGGAGCACAGGCAGCCCTTGAACAGAGTGAAGCTTATCATCAGGCTGTACAGACTCAATTAGTAGCCACTATTGCTAACAGTTATTACAATTTGTTGATGTTGGATGAACAGCTTGATATAACTCGTCGTACAGCTGTAACTTGGGCTGAGTATTTGCATGCAATGAAGGTTTTGAAAAATGCAGGTGAAGTAAATGAAATGGCTGTGGCACAGACTGAAGCTGTGAAACTGGCAACAGACGCTTCTGTTCTTTCGCTCGAACGTCAGATTTGTGAAATGGAAAATTCAATCAGCACTTTGCTTGGACAGTCTCCACAAGATATCGGAAGGTCGACTTTGGCTGAACAGCAATTTCCTGACAGTTTGTGCACAGGAGTACCCTTGCAACTGTTAAGTCGTCGTCCAGACATCCGTCAGTATGAAGCTCAGTTGGCAACTGCTTATTATGCTACTAATTCAGCTCGTGCTGCATTTTATCCTAGTATCACTTTAAGTGGAGCAGCTGGTTGGACGAATAGTGCTGGAGCTGCTATCGTTAACCCTGGACAATGGTTACTGACTGCTATTGGTTCCTTGGTGCAACCGCTCTTCAATCGTGGACAAAATATTGCTAATTTAAAGATTGCTAAAGCTCAACAGGAAGAGGCTTTGTTCGCATTTCGTCAAAGTTTACTTGATGCTGGTGCTGAAGTAAACAATGCGTTGGTGCAATGGCAAACGGCTCGTCAGCGTATAGAACTGGATGAATTACAAACAGCTTCACTTCAATCGGCACTTCGTAGTGCTGAATTGTTGATGGAACATAGTTCACAGAACTATTTGGAAGTATTGACTGCTCGCCAATCATTGTTGCAGGCTGAGCTTGATATAGCCAGTGATCGTTATGATGAAATACAAGGCGTTATTAATTTGTATCACGCTTTGGGAGGTGGATATTGAACTAATTAACTCTATTCTTCACTATAGCCTAAACCTTTTCCCCGCTGGAATATGCGGGGATTTTTTTGTGTATTTGTTGGTTATAGGATAAAAAATCTTATTTTTGTCACTGGTAAGTAGAATCTTAAAATTAGAGCATTATGATGGATATTCTTCACGACCCAGAAAAACATCGTTTTACTTTATTACAAAATGGTGAAATAGCTTATGTAGCCTATCGTATTGAAAATAAGACGTTCGATATTCGCCATACCGTCGTTCCCGCTTCTCTTGAGGGACAAGGTATTGCTTCTGCACTTGTTAAAGAGGCTTATGATTATGCGCGTCAGCAGGGCTATAAATTAGTGGCTACTTGTTCTTATGCAGTTCGTTGGTTGCAACGTCATCCAGAATACGGCGGAGAGCCCAGCTCGGATTATTGTGAGGGTAATGCTTGTGCTCTTTGATTGCAGATAATAACAAAATCTCCTACAGATATGTCTTCTTCCAGTGAAGACATCTGTAGGGGATTCTGTATGAGGGGTAATGGAAAGCAGGCGGATGTCCGCCTATGCTTTCCTTATGATTTAGTTGGATTATTCAGCAACTTCAGCTCCCCAGTTTTCGCGGGCCAGACGCTTGTAGCTGTTGTAACGCCACTTAGCGTTGTCCTCGGCAGCTTGGAAGAGTTGTTCGGCTTCTGCAGGATATTGCTTCATTACGGATGCGTAACGAACTTCACCCTTCAGGAAGTCTTTGAATCCTTCCCATTCGGGTTCTTTGCTATCCAGTGTGAACGGATTCTTGCCTTCAGCTTCCAATGCCGGGTTGTAACGCCACAAGTGCCAGTAACCACACTTAACAGCTTTTTCTTCCTCAGCCTGGCTCTTACCCATACCAGCTTTCAGACCGTGGTTGATACACGGAGCGTAAGCAATGATGAGTGACGGACCGGGATAAGCTTCAGCTTCGCGCAGAGCCTTCAGAGTCTGAGCCTGATCGGCACCCATAGCAATCTGTGCTACGTAAACGTAACCGTAAGTAGTAGCCATCAGACCGAGGTCTTTCTTACGTACGCGCTTGCCGGCAGCAGCAAACTTGGCGATAGCACCTACCGGAGTAGCCTTAGAAGACTGACCACCAGTATTAGAGTAAACCTCTGTATCGAGTACGAGGATGTTTACGTCTTTACCGCTGGCGATAACGTGGTCAAGACCACCGTAACCTATATCGTAAGAAGCACCGTCACCACCGATAATCCACTGGCTGCGTTTTACGATGTACTGTTTCAGGTTGTAGATACCTGCGCAAACCGGACATTTGTCTTTGGCAGCTTCCAGCATCGGAACGATACGTTCGTAGATGTCTTTGGTCTTGTCTGCATCCAGGCTGTTTTCCAACCATTCAGTGAAAATAGCTTTGTATTCAGCCGGAGTAGCTTCGTTTGCAATACCTTCTTCCATCAGTTTGGCGATACGGGCACGCATCTTTTCGTTAGCCAGTTCCATACCCAGACCGAATTCGCAGAAGTCTTCAAACAATGAGTTAGCCCATGCAGGACCGTGACCCTTCTCGTTCTTGGTGTAAGGAGTAGAAGGAACAGAACCTGAGTAGATAGAAGAACATCCTGTAGCGTTGGCTACCATTTCACGGTCACCGAAGAGCTGAGAAATCAGCTTCACATACGGAGTTTCGCCGCAACCAGAGCAAGCTCCAGAGAACTCGAACAGCGGAGTAGCGAACTGAGAGTTCTTCACGTTGGCCTTGATGTCTACCAAGTGCTGTTTGCTCTTCACGTTCTCTACGCAGTAAGTCCAGTTGGCTGCTTCGGCCATCTGGCTTTCCAGGTGAACCATTGACAAGGCTTTGCCACCTTTCTTCGGATTACCCGGACATACGTCAACACAGTTGCCGCAACCCAGACAGTCGAGTACGTCAACCTGCATGCGGAATGTCATGCCATCGAATACCTTACCAACAGCTTTCAGCTGAGTGAAGTTAGCACCCTTCTGCTCTTCAGCGTCGAGGATGAACGGACGGATAGCAGCGTGAGGACATACGTATGCACACTTGTTACACTGGATACAGTTTTCGGCATTCCATTCGGGTACGAATGCAGCAACACCACGTTTTTCGTACTTGGCAGTACCTTGTTCCCAAGTACCGTCTTCGATACCCTTGAATGCTGATACCGGTAGCAAGTCGCCGTCCTGAGCATTGATAGGACGAACTACTTCGTTGATGAATGCAGGATCGTTGTTGGCAGCCTTTTCGTCATCAGGCAGGTTAGCCCATGCCGGGTCGATAGTCAGTTGCTTGTATTCACCACCACGGTCAACGGCGGCATAGTTCTTGTTAACAACATCTTCACCTTTCTTGCCATAAGACTTCACGATGAACTTCTTCATCTGCTCTACAGCCAAATCAACGGGGATAACGCCTGTGATGCGGAAGAATGCAGACTGCAGGATAGTGTTGGTACGGTTGCCCAATCCGATTTCCTGTGCAATCTGAGTAGCGTTGATGTAGTAAACAGTAATGTTATTCTGTGCAAAATACTTCTTCACCTTGTTCGGCAGGTTCTTTGCCAGCTCTTCGCCTTCCCAGATAGTGTTGAGCAGGAACGAACCGTTCTTGCGCAGACCGCGGGTTACGTCGTACATGTGCAGGTAAGCCTGTACGTGGCAAGCTACGAAGTTAGGTGTATTAACCAAGTAAGTAGAGCGGATAGGCGTGTCACCGAAACGCAGGTGAGAGCAAGTGAAACCGCCTGACTTCTTAGAGTCGTAAGAGAAGTATGCCTGACAGTGCTTGTCGGTATTGTCACCGATGATCTTCACTGAGTTCTTGTTGGCACCTACTGTACCGTCAGCACCCAAACCGTAGAACTTGGCTTCGAACATGCCTTCGCCACCTACGGCGATTTCAGCTTCCTGAGGCAGAGACGTGAAGGTTACGTCGTCTACGATACCGATCGTGAAGTGATTCTTCGGAGTCGGCAATGACAGGTTGTCATAAACGGCAAAGATTTGTGCCGGAGTGGTATCTTTCGAACCCAAACCATAGCGTCCGCCAACGATAAGCGGGGCATTTTCCTGTCCGTAGAAGCAGTCTTTAACATCCATGTAAAGAGGTTCGCCGTTAGCACCCGGTTCCTTCGTACGATCGAGTACGGCAATGCGCTTGGCAGTCTTAGGTACAGCTGCCAGGAAGTGCTTGGCAGAGAACGGACGGTAGAGGTGAACAGCTACCAAACCTACTTTTTCGCCCTTAGCACGCAGGTAGTCGATAACTTCGCGGATAGCCTCTGTTACAGAACCCATGGCGATGATGACGCGATCAGCTTCGGGATCACCATAGTAATCGAACAGACCATAATTGCGGCCAGTGATTTCGCTGATCTTCTTCATGTAGTCTTCCACGATGGCAGGAACTGCATCATAGAAGCTGTTGCAAGATTCACGATGCTGGAAGAAGTGGTCGGGGTTTTCGGCCATACCACGTGCTACCGGAGTCATGGGGTTCATGGCGCGGCTGCGGAATTCAGCTAAGGCTTCCTGGTCGATCAGCGGAGCGAGGTCTTCGTTATCCAGCTTCTCGATCTTTTGGATTTCATGAGAAGTACGGAAACCGTCGAAGAAGTTGATGAACGGAACGCGTGCCTTCAGTGTAGACAGGTGAGCAACACCAGCGAGGTCCATCACTTCCTGTACAGATCCTTCAGCCAACATGGCGAAGCCTGTCTGGCGGCAAGACATAACGTCCTGATGGTCGCCGAAGATACACAGAGCGTGGCTAGCCAGTGTACGTGCAGATACGTGGAATACGCAAGGCAGGTTTTCACCGGCAATCTTGTACATATTGGGGATCATCAGCAACAGACCCTGAGAAGCAGTGTAGGTGGTAGTCAGTGCACCTGCCTGCAATGAGCCGTGTACAGCGCCGGCAGCACCAGCTTCCGACTGCATTTCCTGTACCAATACTGTTTCGCCGAAGATGTTCTTACGACCTGCGGCAGCCCATTCGTCTACGTGTTCAGCCATCGTAGATGACGGGGTGATGGGGTAGATAGCTGCTACCTCGGAGAACATGTACGAGATGTGAGCAGCGGCTTCGTTACCATCACAAGTGATGAATTTTTTCTGTTTAGTCATAACTAAATGAATTTATTAAGTGAAAAATCTCTTTTTTATTTTAGTTTTGTTTTTCTGCGTTTTTACCGTGTGTGTTTAGTACAAGAAACCGAACAGCCACAACGGAATCTGGTTGTCACGTCCGATTTCCATCTTGTGCATAGCATACACCATGTTAGGATTATTTTTTATTTTGATCCCTTCCGGACAAATCTTGAAAGCTTTGTCCTTATCTACCATGAATGAGACGTTTTTATCTCCTCGATTCACCTTGTGGTCTTTCCACAGGGTGTTGACAAAGAACGTGTCAAGCACATCCTGCTCTTCAACCTTGACCGGGTAGATGGAATACATCAGATTTGAATTGTGCATCATGATTTTGGCAGGCTTCTTGGGGAATTCTTCTCCTACTGGATAGACCATGTTGATGAGGCGGGCGTCAGCCAGGTATTTGATGTAGTTCATTACCGTGGCGCGCGAAGTCTCTATATCGTTGGCCAGTTGGCTTACGTTGGGTGCTTTAGGCCCGTCTACAGCCAAAAGATACAACAGCTTTTTTATTTTCGACAAGTATTTCAGTTCGATTTGCTTGATGAGCAGGATATCCACTTCTACCATCATGTTCATGGTCTTGAGCAGATTTTCGGAAAAATTACGCTTTTCGAGGAAGAAGGGGTAGAATCCATGGTGCATGTAATCCTGAAAATAGTCCAACGGATGTACTTTGGCCAGTATGCCTTTGGCTATCTGTTCGTGGTTGTTCAGGATTTCGTCCAGCGTGTAGGAGTGGAACTTCATGCCTGTCTGAAGGTTCAGGAATTCGCGGAAAGAGAAACCACGCAGATTGTAACTTTTTACGATGTCGCGTAGTTCGAGGTTTTCTTCTTTCAGGCGCATGACCGACGAACCAGTGAAGACAATCTTCAGGTTGGGGAAACGGTCGTAGCACATGCGCAACTCCTTACTCCAGTTAGGAAACTTGAATACTTGGTCAATCAGGAGTACTTTGCCGCCGCGGCGTTGGAATTCGTAAGCAAACTCTACGATGCCGTGGCCGGAAAAGTAGAAATTGTTCATGTTGATAAAGAGGCAGGAGCGGTCGGTCCCGAATTTCTCCTTGGCATATTGAAGCAGAAAAGTCGTTTTACCTACACCACGCGTTCCTTTAATGCCTATGAGACGGTCGTTCCAGTCAATCTCGTCCATGAGGTCGCGACGAACCGGAGCGTTTGTGTGCTCCACAAGATAGGCGTGTGTGCGGTAGAATGCTTCCATATCATTAAACTCTTATCGGCCACAAAGATATAGCTTTTTTATAGAATTGCAAAGTAGACATTGCAAAAATTGCGTAAGTTTGTACCCGGAAGTTACGAAAAGAGTGTAATTTATTGGAAATG
>UMDC01051689.1_pt1 | contig 15332 bp, 9 predicted proteins | sample 1964391 | NCBI WGS metagenome assembly UMDC01 (sample SAMEA4835984, study PRJEB28245) | human gut metagenome | biome: gut microbiome; material: fecal sample | place: Denmark | collected 2008 | reverse complement strand
GCGGCAGGTACAGATAGCCCGGCTTTTTCTCTTCTATCTGTTGTTTATTATTTTGTCTGGACACAATAACCCTCCGTTCCATTTTCATCAGTGCCCTCATTATAACATACCTTTCCATTATCATGTCAAGGGTAAGGACATAACATTGTGTTTTCTTGACACCTTTTTCTGTTTGTCCTATACTAAAAAAAACAATTTTATGCTAGGTGGAATGAATATGCAATACATTGATTTACATGTACACTCAACCTGTTCCGACGGCACCTTCACCCCGGAACAGATCGTGGATCTGGCCGTAGACAAAGGACTGGCTGCCTTTGCCCTTACGGATCATGATACAGTAGCAGGTGTTGGCAGAGCACTGACTGCTGCCCGGGGAAAATCTCTCACCGTGATCCCCGGCGTGGAATTGTCCTGTGAATACACAGTGACGCCTTCCCGTAAAAAGGAAATCCACATTCTGGGATACCAGCTGGATCATGAGAACAAAGTTCTTATTGAACGCCTGCAGGAAGCCGCCGATGAGCGGGACAACCGAAACAAAAAAATGTGCGAAAATCTGCATAATGATGGTTACCCTATTTCATATGAGGAACTGACTGCCCGCTACCCGGATACGATATTGACCCGTGCCCATTTTGCTCGTTTTCTATGTGAAAAAGGTGCCGTATCCAGCATTGACTCCGCTTTCCGAAAGATTCTTTCTGACAAAGGTCCTTATTTTGTGTCTAGAAAATATCTGACGCCGGAAGAGGGTATTGAACTCATAAAAAAAGCAGGTGGCATACCGGTTCTGGCACACCCCCTGCTGTACAAATTTTCAGTCACAGAGCTTCATGATCTTCTTAACTTTCTGATTCCTCTCGGCTTGAAAGGCATTGAGGCCATTTATTCAAGAAATCACGGAAACGATGAAGCTTTTGTCCGCAAACTGGCACAGGAACACTCGTTGTTTATTACCGGCGGTTCGGATTTTCACGGTGACAACAAGCCGGATATTGATCTTGGCTGTGGCACCGGCAAACTCCGGGTTCCGGTTATGCTTCTGGAGAACCTGAAATAAGTTCTTCTGCTGCTGCTGTAATATCCGTCTGTCCAAGGACGGCAGAGATCACTGCCACACCGGCTACGCCGGTATCCTTTAACAGATGGATATTCTTTTTTGAAATTCCTCCGATGGCAACCACCGGAATTTTCACCGTATCACAGATTTTCTTTAACTCTTTCAGTTCCACCGGCTTTGTATCATTTTTCGTGGCAGAGCCAAACACATCTCCTACCCCCAGATAATCCGCTCCGGACTGCCAGGCCTCTTTGGCCTTTTCCAGAGTATTGGCCGTTGCGCCTACAATACAGTTCGGCCCCATCACATTCCGTGCCACCTGTACCGGAATGTCGCTCTGTCCCAGATGCACGCCGTCAGCGTGTACCGCCAATGCAATATCCAGTCGGTCATTGATGATCAGCGGCACTTCATAAGCATCTGTAATATCTTTGATACTGAGTGCCAGTTCATAAAACTCTCTGGATGTACAATCTTTTTCTCTCAACTGGATAATGGTAGCCCCTCCCTTGATAGCTAGTTCTACTGCTTCTTCCAGCGTATCCGTGGTCATAATATCCCTGTCTGTGCATACATACAGACTATAATCCATTTCTGGTCTCATTTAATTTTCTTTCCCTCCGTCTGTAAAAGTGTCAATGACCGGATGATTTCCCAGAATCTGCTGTATCTCTCTGGCATACTCCGGCTTTTTATCCTGAATCTTCTCGATTTCTTCCAGACACTCTTCTTTGATCTTTGTGTTGTAATCTACCTGTTCCCTTAGTTTCTGTCTGCGTACCCGCAGGTCATGGCGCACTTCCACCATTTCTTTTGGATTGACCAGTGCCTCTGCCTGACTGCACCAGATCATGGTGTCTTTTACCCCCAGACGGGCCAGTTCCTGCATCAAAAGCCGGCTATTGTCCTGTAGTTCGACAGAACTTTGCTTTTGACGCTCCCATTCTCTCTTCGCCTTGAGGTATTCACCGTAAACAAATTCCAGTTCCGTGCCGTTGCGGACCTGATACTTGTGGCACATATAATCCACAGTGTTGACATTATTTACATATTTGATCTTGACCCGGTTGCTAAGAGCAATGGCCCGGCTGCGTTTTTTCTCTGTTATGACCATGTCGATCCTGTTTTTTCTGGATTCATTCAAAATGATAACTGCCACCACAAAAGCAAAGGCCGCTGCTGCCACAAAAGGCACCGTAATATCCACCTTAAACAGCATCGCCAGAACAAGCAGCATGGCTCCCATGGCCACAAGGATTCCTGTCAGAATCTTGCCAATGGACTTTAACTGCTTCTGACTGCGGACAATCTGGCTCTGATCCTGGATCAGAAGTGCCTTTTCAGAACTTAACTGGCGCAGATCATTTTTGATCTTTATCTGATAGTCTTCGTATTCTTTCAATTTAGGAAGGTCCTGTCCGACCTTATCCTCAAACCGCTCCAGTGCCTTCTCCTGTGCATTGGTGATCTTGTACTTTCTCTTCTGCAGTTCTGCCCGTTCCTTCGTAAGGTCTACAATCCTGAAAGCCGCTGCTTTCAAGGTCTTCTTTTCTTCTTCCGGTGCCTGATCCAAAATCTGGATATCTTTCAGATAAGAAGTAACCTGTCCGTATTCAAACTTAATGTTTTCACACTGTTTATCCGCTTCTAAAATCCCTTCGTGAAGCCGTTTCACATACTGAAGTCTGGCCTGTGGATCCGATAAGTTTACTTTCTCTTTCTCTACCGTTACCACTTCTTTGACCTCCCGGTCTGCTTCCTGTGTCGGCGGTACTTCTACCTTTTCAACCTGTTTTTTCTTTCCAAAATGAAACGCCATAGATGCCTCCTTCTGTTAAAATGCAAATGACTGGCGCAGTTCTTCTTTGTACTGTTCCAGCACTTCCGCACCGGTGTTAGTTACCTGCACCGAAAGACAGGCTTCTTTGTAGTGACTTTCCACATTCTGTGCCTCTTCGGATGAAACGCCATAGCGGACACATTCTTTTCCAAAGGCCTCATCCTTTTTCTGCAAAAGCAGACAGTAAAGATAATGACGCAGCGTGTCCCGGCTGCCGTTGCGGGCATACGCTTCTTTGAAATCTTTCTCAGCCCTGGCAAAAGAAGAAGTGTAAAAATGGGCGATTCCCTGATTATGCAGAATATCCCCATACTCTCCTGCCGTAAAATTCATTGCCAGACCACCCTGCAGAAGTTTACGGTACTCCAACAGACTTTTTCCATACATTCCCGCTCTCAAAAAGTTGTCCGCCTTGATCTTTTTTCTCTTGTGAAGCGGCAGATTGGCAATGCCGTCCATCACTGCGATCAACTTTCGGATCTCTTCTTCTTTGTAATAATCACAGCCACACAGGATCGTCACCACCAGATCTTTCAGACCGGCGGACTGGGCGATTTCTTCCGTAATCTTTTTCGCCAAAGCCTCATGGTCTGTCTCTTCCCGCAGCCAGTCAGCCAGTGACGCCTGGAAAAACTCCCGGTTGATGCTGTAAATATTTTCGTACAGATAACAACACAACTCTTCCAGCGAATACACTTTTCTTCCTGTATATGGCATCACATAAGGATGTTCTGCCACTTTTCCTTCACATACAATAAACATTTTCTCACCTCCGGTATCCCCTAATCAATCTGAAGCACCTTTTCCCAGATCCGGTTGGAACTTGGATATTCCTCACCAAATCCCATGTCACGGATGGTCAAAACACAGGTGTGGGCATCTGTAAATAAAAGTTTCAGTCCCAGGCGACAGTGTCTGTCCACACGCCCCTGCACAGGTTCCAGCTCCACCAGAATCTTTTTATCTTCTTTGGTAAAAGCGTTGTAGATCCGCAGGCACAGTTCTTCGTCGCCATCCGGGATCACTTCCAGTTCCTTTTTCACCTGAAACCATGGCTCTCCGGCCTTTACCAGAACACAGTCTCCCTGCTTGCCGTGGCGGTATATATCCATGGTGATCCGGCTGCTGACCATGTTTTCATCCATCATGAGATATTCCTGCAGCCGTCTGTCCTCCCCCATTTCTCTGGCGGCAAAACAAGCACCGCTGACAAACAGATTGTTGCCTAAAAACAACCTCCGTCCTACACACAGCTGCTTAAATACATCCTGGCACCACTCCTCTTCAAATCCTTCTCCCGTCATATACAGACTGGACAAGATCTGCTTATGGATCAGCCCCTGCACCGCATTCTCAAACAGAACGCCCTTGTGCTCCGGATCTTTTTCCATCATGTCAGCTGCATCCTGCAGCGGCCGGTGGTGTACACTGACTAAAACCGGTGTTTTACGGCGGTCCAGCTGCAGTTGATAATAGTTAAGCACCCGGTCATGATAGTCAAACAACCCCACATCATTGGTCCACAGTTCTTTTGACTGGTACATGACATAATAGGCAAAGCACTGTTTCCGTTCCATCACCAGCGCCCGGTCTTTGTTTATATTTAACTTGGCCAGCGCCTCGTAAATGATGGCAGCTATGGGCTCGGACACCCCCTCTGTGGTAACTACCAGCTGCTTAATGGTCTCCGACGGATATTTTTTCCTCGTCAGTGCCAGTGTCTTGCGGAAAAAGTACGCCAGGACATTTACCGGGGATGACTCTCTGCCATCTACTTCTATGGTTCTGCCCTCTTTGATCCGGCTCCAGAAATCCCGGATAGGCTCCTTTCCTTCCAGTGATACACTGGTCTCAATGTATCCTTCCGGATTCTCTTCTGTCTGGCACATCAGATCCGCTTCCACCCGTGCCGGGTCGTATACTGCTAACTGGCTGTATCGTTCACCCAGATCCAGACCAACCAGCAAGGTTCGCTTACTCATGTATATCTCCCTTCTGCTACTGTATCACAAACAACTTTCCAGCCGCCTCTCTGCGGGTCTGGAACTCTTTCATTGCCTTCTCATAAGCATCTTTTTGTCCCTCTCCCAGGAGTCTCTGCATTTCATTGATCATCTGGAAAAAGCTGTCATTTCCTTTTCTTGTACCATGATAACGAAGCACAATTATGTCAGATTTTCTGCCCGTTCCTTCCTCTTTTACATAGCACTGTTTTTCCTCCCCTTCAAATAAGAGCAGTGCCGCCGAATAAATGCCGTCAAAAATCTGTTTCATAGGTATGACCAAAACCTCTTTTTCCTGTTCCACCACATGAAGCATGACGGACTGCCCGGATGCCCCAAAATGCTGTACAATCTGAGCATTTTCCACTTCATACGGCACTTCTGCCTTGCCGGAAAAATCCTGCATAAAGCGGAAAATTTTTCCCTCTCCGGCATATTTTTCCAGACACAGTTCGACAAATTCTTTCTGTCTGTCACTAATGCGTTTTGCCCCGGACATGGCTTTCAGCCAGGCAAATACCATCACATCTTCTTTTACATACATGGCCTCTTTTTCGATCTTTTCTGCCAGCGCCTCCGACAGATCGATGCGGTCCACCAGATATTCGTAGGCATAATAGGACAAAAACGCCTTAACCAATACTCTGTTTTTTCCCTTTTCATAATACTCATGGAACAAAGGCTCATAATACGACGGATCCGTATCGGTAAATAGCACCTGGCCTAACAGCCGTTCTTTACAGCCATCATCCAGCACCAGCCCCGGAACCGACATACATTTTTCGTATAAAACAGTCAGTTCTTTCGTTGACCCCATATAATATTTCATCCGGTAAAGAAGCACATCTGCGTCCATGCACCGTTCCTGATACAGAGTGTGGCACCACTGAAGAACCTGTGGCACATAGGCGCCCTTTTCTCCGGCGATCCGCTCCTTTACCAGCATAAGAAGGGCCTCTTTATCACAGCCGGACTGGCCAAAACGGCTAAGGATCTGCTGCGCCTTTTCATACATTCCGTGATACACACAAGCTGCTGCCACCTCTCCGGCCCGCTCTTTTTTCCCGGACTGGATGTCGTATTCATCTAACAAGCCAAGAAGACTGGCAATATCATTTTGCTTTTTGTAAAAATCAAACAGGCACTGCCAAATCCTGGCTGCTGAATAGGACCTGAAAAATCCCTTTTCCAAAACATACCGCAGCACTTCTGCCTGCAGGTCATTTAACTTCGGCGTCCGCAGTGCCTTGGCTGCCATGTGGGACAAAAGTCCGTAATGGTCTGCACCTAACTGGCACAGCGTCTGGGACGCATCCTGCAAAGGAAGCATTTTCTCTCTGGTATAACCCACAGTTCCACAATGATAATGTCCCTCCCGGTCCACGAACAGGAAAGCCACATCCGGAGTAAACACCTGGATCTTCGCCTTACCATCCCGGATCGGGTACAAAATCTCGTCCTTCATCTCCCGGTGCACCACAACCACTGATTCCATTTTTTCATTGTCACAGGTAAGCTGCTCTGTAAACATAACATAAGGAAGATCTCTGGCAGTCTCTTCATCCCATGGTTCTGCCTGCAGCATATAGCTGTAGATCACACCCAGATCCTTTGTGATCCGGTGTCTCGCCAGCTGCTCTTTGGCGTACTGGAAAATTCCTTTTTCATAGAGGTTGTAATACTCCGGATACTGATCCTTTTTTCGCAGGATATAACTGTACAAAAATGCTTTGCACCGGTCTGTCAGATGGTTTTCGTATTGGAAGTAAGAAAGCACCGCCTCCGGCAGGTGAAACATGGCATTTTCATCCATAGTGTACATATAATATTCGTACAGATCTGTCAGGCGGAGGTGTTCTTTCACGCCCTTTTCCATCCAGGTAAAATATTTGTGCTGCCGCTTTTCCCCGCGGATCACCATCTCACAGATGCTGATGAGGGCATCTTTGATGGCATAGTCTTCATATACATCTTTCATGACGGTGTAAGTCAGCAGATCAAAATCCTGCACCCGCTGTGCCAGAAAACTGATATTGACCGCCAGTTCCTGGGTCAGAAGGGATGTCCTCTGGCCGTATCGGAGCACCGCCAGTACCGTTTTATCTAATTCCATCAGAAGGGAAGGGTCTTTGTCGTAGCATTGCATCAAAAGTGAGTACAGATAAGCACACCGGCTGCCCTGATCCAGTTTTTTCTTTACATCCTCAGCCAGCCACTGAAGCACCTGATACCGCTCATGTACCTGGGTTCCCATGATAAACATAAGGAGACTGTCAAAACCGTTCTTGTTGTACTCCTGGATCAGCGCAGATACCTGATTTTTGTCATCTTCCCTTTTGGTATACAGGTACTTGATATACTGGATCAGCAGATACCGCTCCACCTCTTCTATGCCGGCAGTCACATCCGGCATAGGCATTCCTTCCGTTTTCTGGTAAAATTCCAGGATTTCCCGTTCATCCCGCTGCAAAACAGCGATATAGCCAGTCACTTCCAGCACATGTTCCGGGAACAGTTTTACTATGACCGCTTTGTTTTTCTGAAGCATCTGCTGATACTCCGCCCGCTCCATGCGTCCTTCTTTATAAGCCAGGTGGCTCCGGTACAAAATACCCCAGGCCTGCTGTTTGGCACGAAGGAGTTTCCGCTCACTGGCAAGGATCACATTGTGGGCCTCCACCTGGATCTCCTGACTCTGATAGATACTCTGGATCTTTATAGTACCCCGCCGTATTCCCTGGGGAACCTTGTCCATGCGGATGGTGTACTCCAACACCGTCTTGTGGCCATCAAACTCCCCTGTGTCTAACACCTGTTTGTCCAGTTCTATAAAATCCGCCGATGCTTCCACACGGATGCGGATGCTTCCCGGGTTATTGATGCGGATTTCCAGTGCATCCTGTATATCCGCTCCATCTAACTGATACCCGATCTCTTTTTTACTGCCGGACGCCATATGAACTGCCGTAAAAGAAACTGCTTCTTTTTTTCCCATAGCCGCCAGAAATTCTTCCACGCCCTGGCTTTTGGAATTTTTTCTGGTGAGATGGTCATACAGAATCCGCCCCATTTCATCCCGCTGTAAAAAAACTTCCTTAAACCGCGGACTGCGGAATGCCTCCAGGCCTTCTTCCATATTTTCTCTCAATAATCTCTGCAAATGATAATAATCATCCACTTTGACACCGGATGTTGTCTGGATCACTTCCCGTACTACTTTGATCTGATAGGGGATCTCCACTTCCCCGCAGTCCGTCACAATGGACACGGTCCCGACAAGTTCCTGCCCCGGCTCTCTCGAACCCGCATCAAATTCCACTTCCAGTTCATTGTGAACGCCATGAAATACCGGAAGAAAATGCACCTCCGGATCCATCGTAGAACCAAATCCCTTTACCTTGGTTCCTCTGCTATTCTCCACCGTCATCACGCACTTCAAGGATCCGCCGGCAGACACCTTTCCCGTCAGTTGCTGCGGATTCACTCGCAGTTCCGGTTTTTCGTATGTAAAATTTCCTTTTGCCAGAGACAAAACTTTTTCCTTCATGGGCTCCCTCACTCACATAATATAGATTAGTGTTTTCATCTTAATTGTATAGTATAGCATATCTTTGCCCGGCGTGCCAGTCCTCTGTGGCGGGCGGGGGAGTTTCTTTTCAGGTTTCCGTAATTTGGGAGAAAAGTCTTGCGTTCCGTGGGTGCTTTCGCTACGACAAACTGCGTAGGGGTATCGATCTGCCAAATACGCAGATCTGATACCCACGCGTTTGTACCCACTTCCCGCAAGGCTTTTCTCCCAAATTACTGCTTCCCTGAAAGGAAATCTTTCCCGCCGGGCACAGGGGAAGGGGGGCACGACCCCCATGACATGAGCCCGGCCCCCAGATCCGGACAAGTGGGAGGTTATGACTTTGAATTGTTGCATCAGGAAGGGAGGTGGTTCTTTCTTAACCTGGCAGTGATCAGGCAGAAAAGTTTTGTGGTGAGTGGGTTTTAAGTGCGTCGGTATGAGATGCCTGTATATGCGTGAGCATAGGCATCCATACCGCTACGCACTTAACTAGCGGGAGCACCCACGAAACACAATCTTTTCTGCCTGATCACGGAAGTTAAGAAACACCACTGCCCCTTACTTGACACCAATGTTATAATAAATTAGATTCACTTTTAGGAGGCTTTTATCATGAAACCAAAAGAACATTTTCACGGCAGCGATCTGGAGAAGATCGAGGCTGTATATGGAATAAAAAAAGAGGATATCATAAGTTTTTCCGCCAATGTAAATCCGCTAGGCGTTTCTTTCCGGCTGAGGGAAACCCTGACAAACCACATTGACGCTATTACTTCTTATCCGGACAGGGAGTACACTTCTCTGCGTAAGTGCATCGCAGAGTACACCGGTGCGGATTTTGAAAACATCGTAGTGGGAAATGGCTCCACAGAGTTGATCTCTCTGTTTATCCAGATTGCCCATCCTTCCAAGGCCCTCATTGTAGGACCGACTTATTCGGAATACGAGCGTGAGGTCACCATGGACGGTGGACGGTGCCATTATTTCAGCCTGACAGAGGACTCCTCTTTCCGGCTGGATGTACCGGATCTGACTGAGGAACTTTCCCACAATGTGGACCTTTTGATCCTCTGCAACCCGAACAACCCGACTTCTTCTGTGATCCCGAGAAACCAGATGCGGGATATTCTGGATTACTGCAAGAAAAAATCCATTACGGTACTGGTGGATGAAACCTATGTGGAATTTGCACCGGATGTACAGGCTGTCACCGCCATTCCTCTGACAGAATATTACAACAACATTATTATCCTCCGGGGTATTTCCAAATTTTTCGCTGCACCGGGTCTCCGCCTTGGCTACGCCATCTGCGGCAACAAAGACTTGCTGAAGGAAATCAACCAGAAGAAAAACCCATGGACCATCAACTCCCTGGCTGCCATCGCCGGCGAAATCATGTTCTCCGACGAAGAATATATCCGGAAAACACGCCAGCTTATTGCCAGCGAACGGGAGCGTATATGTCAGGCTATCCGCTCTATGGGTGCTTACCAGGTGTACGAATCCAACTGCAACTTTGTCCTTGTAAAAATCAAAAAGGAAGGTCTCACAGCCGACCAGATCTTTGACACTGCCATCCGGCAGGGACTTATGATCCGCGACTGTTCAACCTTCCCATTCTTAAACGATAAATATTTCCGTCTTTGCTTTATGATGCCGGAGGACAACGACAGACTGTTAGCTGTCCTGAAAAAACTGGCAGACTAATCCAATTTCAAAATCAGATTCAGAACGCGCTCTGCACAGTGTTCCAGATCCTGTCTTGTAAGGAGGCCTTGATCCATGGCCTCCTTCAGACGCTTTGGATCACCGCAGGCCATTTTCATATCATTGCCTGCTTTTACTTCTTTGTAATGTTCTCCCAGCGTCCACCAGTCCGTGGTAACCATACCGTCAAATCCCCACTCATCCCGGAGGATATCTTCCAGCAGTTCTTTATTTTCCGATGCATAACAGCCATTGATAATGTTATAGGAAGACATAACCGCCCATGGTTTTGCTCCTTTGATCACATACTCAAATGCTTTCAGATAGATCTCTCTGGCTGCCCGCTCTGATACTCTTGAATCACTGTGTTTACGGTCTGTTTCCTTATTGTTCAGGGCAAAATGTTTTACGGTCGCTGCCACTCCCTGGGACTGGATTCCTTTTACCATAGCTCCCGCCAGCACACCGGCTAACAGCGGATCTTCGGAATAATACTCAAAATTTCGTCCGCACAAAGGACTTCTGTGAATATTCAATGCCGGTGTCAGCCAGGCAGCAATATTATTTTCCTTTACTTCTTTTCCGCCGGCTGCCCCAACCTGGTATACCACATTCGGATTCCAGGTAGCTGCCAGCAGCGTAGCACAAGGCCAGGCTGTCGTGGTCACACCGCACTCCGGTGCGATCCGAAGTCCCGCCGGTCCGTCTGCCGTCATACAGTTCGGTATACCATACTCCGGCATGTTGCCCCAGCCAAATGTGTTGGCAACTCCTGTATTTGGCTGTCCCCCCAGCAGATGCGCCACCTCTTCATCTGTCATCTGAGCCAGAAATTCTTTTACCGTCATTCTGCCTTCTGCCACTTCAGAAAAAGGTCTGACCCCTTTCTTATAAAGGTCCTCGCCCCAGCAGTAAGTTCCCGGCACCGCTCTGGTGGCCGGTTTCAGTCCGTCTAACGGTTCCTTTGAAAGATACGGCAGTCCGCATTCTTTCGGATTGCGGGCCGGCAGCTGTGGCAGTGGCTCCATGGTTCCATCCGCCAGCATTCTTTCTTTGAGAGACGCCGGTACCAGTTTAGGCTGGCACTGTAGAACCACCTGATCCTGAGTCTGAGAATATGTATGATCCAGTTTTTCAACATTTTCCACGGAATTGCCAAGGTAGAAGAAATAATCCCCCTGCTCCAGCACATAAGCGGACTTTTTCACCTTGCCCAGGTCATCATAGGAGGCCATATCTTCCATTTTCCACGCCAGACGCAGACGCTGTGTCTCTCCCGGCTGCAGAAGACGGCTCTTCTCAAACACAAGCAAATGTCTCTTGGACTTGCCAAGTTTTCCCTGCGGTGCCATGCCATATACCTGCAGAACCTCTTTGCCCGGTCGTTTTCCCACATTGGTAAGATCCACCTGTACAAGAAGCTGACCCAGTTTTTCTGATACGCTTACCACCTGCCAGTCAAACTGTGTGTACGAAAGGCCGAATCCAAAGGGATAATTCACCTTCGCCAGAGCTCCCGGTATCGTCTCAAAATAACGGTATCCCACATAAATATCATCCGTGTAATCCACATAAAAATCCGACTCGTGGAAATTATAAGAAGAAGGATAATCTTCCAGTCTGGCCGCAAAGGTATCCGGCAGTTTGCCGGATGGACTGCCCATTCCTGCCAGCAGTTCTGCCGCTGCCAGACCGCCTTCCATGCCTCCCTGCCAGGCCAGAAGCACCGCCGGTATCTTCTTCTCTTTTACAAACCAGGAAGTATCTACCATGCCGCCTACATTCAGCACAACCACCACCTTCTCAAAATATCTGGTGACTGTCTCGATCATCTTTTCTTCTTCCTCCGTAAGGTAAAAATCCCCCTTAGGAAAAGTCTCTTTCGTTCCGGAAGAAGCCACGGTCGTATTGCCGGCAATGACAACAGCCGACTCATCCATTCGCTCATCGTACTTACTCTTTCTGTCCCATCCCTCTCCTGAAAAACGACACAGGGAAATCACTGCTGTATCTGCAAAAGCGGCTGCCCTCCGGCACAGATCCTCCGGCAGTTCCGGCTCCTTTGTCATGCCCGGATCAATCCCGGACTCATATTGTTTCTCTACCCAGTTTTCATAGTATTCAGCCGTCTCTTTATGGATATGCCCTCCCCAGCCGATTTTACAAAAGCCCTCATAGAGATTAATGATGTATGAAACGGTCACATCTCCGCTGCCACCGCCTCCCTTTACATAATCAAAGGTTCCCTTGCCAAACAAAGCGATACGGCTGCCCTCTGCCAGCGGAAGAACTTCTCCCTCATTTTTTAAAAGGACCATACCTTCTTTGGCTGCTTCTTTGGACAAGGTCCTGTGGACCTCACACGCCGTCACCCGGCTGCCTTCCGGTCCGATGCCGACTCCCGGCTGAAACTGTATTCTCTGCCATTTTCCCATACCAAATGACCTCCTGTATTCATAGTATTTTACTGTTATTATGCGTGATTGAAAGTTATTTGTAAAGAGGCGATTTCCTGGTTCATTTTTCCCATTTTCTGTGGTATAATAAATGTATTATTACAACTGAAGGGGGGGGCTTGTCATGAATCCGGACCAATCATTTGAACAAGACTATCTTACAGGTCTTGCCAATCGACGGGCTTTGTACGAATACTACAGTCAGATAGACGCATCTACTATGATCCATGCCATGTTTTTGGATATAGATAATTTTAAAAGAGTCAACGATATTTACGGTCACAGTATGGGTGACAAACTGCTGATCGCTGTCAGCAAACTTCTGCAGGATCACACTCGGGGATTTACCTCCCGTATCGGTGGTGATGAATATGTTGTTTTGCTGGACGGCTCGCTGACACAGCCTCAGGTAGAAGGCATTGCCGGTAATCTTTTGTCCTCTGTACAGGAAATCGATTTCCGCAAAGACATCCTGTCTTTGATTTCATTAAGTATCGGTATCGTAATGGAGCAGCCGGTCAGCCAGAATCTGGATGATGTCCTGACCAAGTGCGACGCCGCTATGTACCAGGCAAAATACAATGGCAAAAACCAGTTTGCCGTGTACAAATCTTATGACAAAACACTGGAGATCAACCGCCACATTGAATTAGAAATGGACGACACACTGAAAAACGGGGAGTTTGTGGTATATTTCCAGCCAAAGGTAAATATGGTATCTTCCGAACTGGTAGGTGCCGAGGCACTGGCCCGCTGGATCCATCCGGTAGACGGCATCCGCCCGCCGGCAGCGTTTATCCCGCTCTTTGAGAAAAACGGCTTTATTTCCCAGCTGGACCTGTACATGTTTGAAGAAACCTGCCGGATCAAGTCAACCTGGAAAGGTACCAAGTACGAACATATCCCGATTTCCATCAATATGTCCAGGCTGCACCTGTACAACCAGGCTTACCCGGATCAACTGGTAGAGATCGCAGGCCGCTACCAGATTCCTACCAATGAACTGGAACTGGAAGTGACCGAAAGCATCTTTTTGAAAGACAGCACTGAATTGATCCGTATGATCAACCAGTTGCAGGACCGAGGCTTTATGATCTCTATTGATGACTTCGGTTCCGGCTTTTCCGCTTTGAACCTGTTAAAGGACCTGAATGCCAATACCATCAAACTGGACCGTGAATTTTTATCCGATTCTTCCAACAGCACAAGGGGTAAAAAGATCATCCGCAATGTCATTGCCCTGTGTCTGGACCTGAAGATGGATGTGGTAACAGAAGGCATTGAAACCAAAGACCAGATTGATTTTATTACCCGCTGCGGCTGCCAGATCGGCCAAGGTTATTATTACGCCAAACCTCTGTGCGAAAAAGATTTCGTAACTTTTGCAGAAGAATATCTTACCAATATACGGGACAGTTTTGTCTTTCATCTGGATGGCGATCTCCAAAGCGAGGACGGCTCCCGGGAGGGGCTTTTCTGCGGGGATCAACCGGTTACTTATGGTCCCGGTATCTTCAAAGATTCCAAATCTCTGTCTTTCCCCGGCGGTGCCACGGAGAAAAACACACTGGAACTTCCACCGGACTGTATTGTCAACGACAGTTTTGCTATTTCCCTCTGGCTGTATCCGGAAGAACTTTATCAATGGACCGCTGCTATGTATGTTAAGTTTGAGACAGGATTTTTCGGCATCATTCCTTATTCATGGGAAGGCCACTGCGATTTTCGTCTCCGGGATTCCAAAGAGGTGACCGGCTGGTATGATGCCGCTGCTGTTCAGCTTCATGCTGGCACCTGGTGGCATGTCAGTGCTTCCTACAATGCCCGCACCGAGACGCTGATTGCCTTTATTAACGGAGAGGTAGTGTCCGTTCTGGAAAATGTCCCTACCAACCGCTATGTAAAACGCATTATGCTGGGAGGCGATGTGTTCCAGCCTTCGTTCGTAGGCAGGATCTGTGATGTAGAACTCTATAACGAGGCAAAGGATTATGAATTTATGGCAGATCTGCATCAGGAGTATGTAACAAGAAAAGACTTTACTGCCCTGCGGTTAGACGACCCGATTTACTAACACAACATGACACCAAGATTACGGATTTGCGAGGCGTATTGTTATGACAGTTATAAATTTCTTTCGTAAACGGCTGGATGTTATAATCATTTTGTCCCTTTTTAATTTTGTATTTTTAGGATCGGAATATTTATTTGACAACAACGCTGCCCGTGTTACCAGTGAAACCTGTGTGGTAACTGCCCAGAGTTATATTCTGGCGGCCAGCGTTGTTGGTTTTTTATTGTTTTCTTTTCTATACCGGCATATTTCCAGACAGCCAAAAATCTGGTCTCTGATACCGGCTGTCTGTCTTTTTTGTGGTTTCTTTCTGTACGAAATCTGCACCCGGGAGTCTCATATCCGGGTGGTGGCTGCCGGATGTATTTTCTTTGTTTTCCTTGGGATACTGGGCAGTGCCGCCCATTATTTCTGCCTGTGCAGACTCAGACAGGATCCCGGTCTGGCTAAGACGATAGGATGTTCTTATACACTGGGGTTACTGTTTCAGTTTTTAAATAACAATGTGATTCATCTGGCAGGTTTAGAGTCTTTTGTTCTTTTGGCTGCCTGTATTTTGCTGACCTTTCTTATTCTTCGTCTGCAAAGCAGGACAGAACCTGTCCCGGCGGCAGATTC
>UMDC01045598.1_pt1 | contig 15368 bp, 8 predicted proteins | sample 1964391 | NCBI WGS metagenome assembly UMDC01 (sample SAMEA4835984, study PRJEB28245) | human gut metagenome | biome: gut microbiome; material: fecal sample | place: Denmark | collected 2008 | reverse complement strand
AAGTTAAATTATAGTGTTGCGGAATTAAGGTATAAAACTGTGAAAGCGTGAAAGTTTTTTTCTGAAAGAAAGACTTCAACAGAGATTTGCAGCTAATCTGAATAATCTTTCACTTTCATCAAGCCCCAATCAATGACCGGAAACGAAAAACAGCCACTCCTATAGCGTAACTATTAACTTGAGCAACGTAACTATGAACTTTAGCGACGTAACTATGGACTTTAGAAAGACAACAATCAATTTTTAAATAGCATTTTGACGAAAAAAACGATGTTTTATAACGAGAAATTAGATGTTCACATCTTATAAAACACAGATTCTGATGCATGATAATCATCTAAACGTTTTCTTTTTCACCCCTCTCAAATGTTAAAAACCACCAATAAAAACAAATCATGCAAGATAGAATAAAACGTCATTTGACATCCTTGAACAATTTTTCTACCTTATTTGCCCATTTCTTATAATACCTTTTTCTTTTATATCGTCTACTTTTGACAACGATTTAATTCTCATACAATTTTTAACTAAAATAAAATGAATGATGAAATCTAATTCTTGCAAAAACAATCGACGAGCTATGATGGCTCTGCTTCTTTGCACAGGATTCATTGCCATGCATCCTTTGGCAATGTCAGCTAAAGAAGATGTTTCATCACTAAACGTGGTGCAACAGCAAAAGTTCGTAACTGGTGTAATCAAAGATGCAACAGGTGAACCCGTAATCGGAGCTAATGTGCGCGAACAAAGCAATCCGACAAACGGAACCATTACTGATTTGGATGGAAAATTCAGTTTGTCCGTTGCCAAAGCAACCAAGCTGGAAATTTCCTTTATTGGTTATAAAACAGTGGTTGTAGATGCCGTACCAGGAAAGTCTATCGATGTAGTACTGGAAGACGACACTGAAATGCTTCAAGAAGTTGTGGTAGTCGGTTACGGTACAATGCGTAAGAAAGACCTGACCGGTTCGGTTGTACAGATTAATGCAAACAAGGTAGCCGACCAGAACCCGACTTCTGTCCAGGACGTATTGCGTGGTACACCAGGCTTGCAGATTGGTTACGATGCATCAGCCAAAGGTAGTGATGCTTCTATCCAGTTGCGTGGTCAGAACTCTTTGGGAACCAATGCAAGCCCAATGATCGTATTGGACGGTATGGCTTTCTACGGTGAACTTTCTGAAATCAATCCCGATGACATCGCCCAAATCGACGTGTTGAAAGATGCCTCTTCTGCCGCCATCTACGGTGCCAAGGCTGCTGCCGGTGTCATCATCATTACAACTAAGAAAGGTAAGCAGGGTAAGCCTATCATTAATGTAGGTGCCAACCTTTCAGTAGCCAACAAGTCAGACTATCGTGACTACTACGATGCTGCCGGCTACCTGAAGTTCCATCAGGACTGGCGCAAGATGTACTATACTTACGGACAAGGCGAAGACGGACTGTATGGATATTATCAAGCCAAGGATGGTAACGGCAACCTGCTGTACCCTGAAGGTTATTATGACGATCCCCGTACCATGTCGGCAGCCGAGCAAAGCGCTTGGGCTTCCAATATTGGTGTAAGTGGTATAGGTCTCAGCGAAGGTGAGTCTATGCTTAGCCTGTTTGCGCGCCGTCTGGAGTTCAACAACTCTCCGTTAATGATGGAGAACTTCCTGAACGGTCGTATGGTTGACTGGAACGACTATACCTTCCGCACCGGTTTCAACCAAGACTACAACGCCAGCATTTCGGGAGCTACCGAACGTGTAAACTACTACTTCTCATTGGGTTACATCAACAACGAAGGTGCTGTACAGGGAAATGAATACAACGCTTTCCGTTCCAACATGAAGATCAATGCCAAGATTACCGACTGGTTGGAAGTAGGTGCCAATGTAAACTTCCAGGATCGTTCGGACGGCGATATTCAGGTATCCCTCGGCAGCAACTACTGGGACAACAACATGCTCCGCAACTCACCCTACGCTTCCATGTACACTGAAGACGGTGGCTATGAACAATATCCTATGTCCGGCCTGCCCACGAACGGTGGTTACAACTACTATCACTATCGTCAATATTACGACTTGGAAAAAGGCTATACTGTATTGAACACTATCTTCAATGCCAAAGTCACCCTGCCCGCAGGTTTTACCTACCAGTTCAACATTGCTCCCCGTTACCAATGGTACTACAACCGTTACTGGATGTCGGCCGACCTGCCAAACTCTTCTGCGTCCAGCCAAGGAGTTGACCGCGGATGGAGTAAAAACTTCGACTGGAACTTGAACAACACAATCACATGGGATAAGATATTCGGTGACCACCACTTCACCGCTACGTTAGTACAAGAAGCTGAAGAACATCGCTATTGGAGCGACGTCATCAATGCACGTAACATCACGCCGAGCGATGCCCTGGGCTTCCACTACACACAAGGTGCCAACAAGACCCAAAGTAGCTTCAGCACCAATGACAGCCATTATACCGCCGCTTCCTATCTGGGACGTCTGTTCTACAGCTTTAAGGACCGCTACATGTTCACCGGAACGTTCCGCCGCGATGGTTACTCCGGTTTCGGAGCCAACAATCCTTGGGGTAACTTCGGTTCAGTAGGTGTCAGCTGGGTATTCTCAGAAGAAAGCTTCATGGCTGATACACACGACTGGATGGATATGGGTAAGCTGCGTCTGTCTTGGGGTACCAACGGTAACCGCGAGTTCGGTGATGTTTACTCTACATTGGCCAACCTGGCACTGGCAGGTGGTAACATGGTTTACTACCAGAACGGAAATTCCAATGTTGTCAACCCGCTTTACATGAGCCGTTTGGCAGCTCCTAACCTTGAATGGGAAAAGACACAGGCATGGAACGTCGGTTTGGACTTCTCATTCCTGAACGGACGACTGACCGCTAACATGGACTACTATTTCAAGAAAACCACAGACATGATCATGAGCCAGCGTCTGCCGAACTTCTCAGGCTTCAGCTCCATCATGGCCAACTTGGGTGAAGTACAGAACCAAGGTTTCGAAATTGCCTTGAACTCCACCAACATCCAGAACGAGAAGTTCACATGGAACACTTCTGCCGGTTTCTCCATCAACAAGAACAAGATCAACCACATCTATTACGATTATGACGAGAATGGTGTAGAAAAAGATGATACTTCCAACGGTTGGTTCATCGGACAGCCTATCGGAACCATCTGGTATTACGAAACAGACGGTGTTTGGCAGAATACTCCCGAAGACATCAAGGCTGCTGCCCTGGTAGGCCAGAAGCCTGGTGATCCGAAAGTAGTGAACCACTATACGGAAGACGATCAAATTCTGGAAGACGGTACTCGCATCCCTGTTTACAACGACAACGATAAGGTTTATCAGGGAACCACTGCTCCTCCCATCTACTGGAACCTGCGCAACGACTTCACACTGTGGAAAGACCTGACCCTCTCTATCTCGTTCTACTCATACATGGGACACAAGAGCCAAGCCGGCTATTGGCTGAATCAGGAAAACGGAGGTTCACAGGTAACAAACGGTTTCAACGTAGCAGCCCGTGAATATTGGACTCCCGATAATCCGACTAATGATTACTGCCGTCTGAACGCAGCAGGTCCTAACACAGGCTTAGCCGGTGGCGTAGATAAGGTTTACAACCGCAGTTTCGTTCGTCTGGACGACATCACTATCGGTTACAACCTGCCCCAGAAATGGACCAAGAAATTTATGGTAGATCGCATCCGCCTCACTGCAAGCTGCAAGAATGTATGTACCTTCGACAGCTGGGAGTATGGTGATCCCGAAACCGGCGGACTGGCTACACGCACATTCAACTTTGGTATCAACGTAACACTCTAAATACTGAAAAAACATTATGAAAACAAGAAATACATTATTTGCAAAAGGATGTATGGTGCTGGCTTCGGCTGCCCTACTGACTACCGGTTGCACGGACGACTTCCTGAAGCAAGACCCGTTGTCATTCTACAATCCTGAAAATACATATACTACAGAATCCGGTCTACAAGCCGCAATAGCCATGTGTGACTACGGATTAAAGGAGATGTTGATGGATGGAAACGGTAACGTATTACCAATGGCCTCCCTCTACTTCATGACTGATATAGGTTTATATGGAAAAACCGATGCAGGAGATATGCAAGATGACTTTGCGAATAAAATCACCCCTACTTCCGGTATGAAAGGCGGTGGTGATGAAAATGCCATGCAACGTTTTTGGGATCGTACTTGGAACAGTGTAACTTTTGCCAACACGATTATCTCCAACATGGACAAGGTGGAAGGGTTGGATCAGACTTTGCATGACGAGTATCTTGGCCGTGCCTACTTCCACCGTGCTTATGCCTACTATCACGGTGTATTGTTGTTCGGAGATATTCCTTTGATTACAAAACTGATTGAGGTACCCAAGCAGAACTATAAGTCAACCAGCAAGGAAGCCATCTTCCAGATGCTGGTACACGATCTGGAGTTTGCAGTAGAACATGTTCCTTCTCAAAGAGATATCAACTACATCGGCACCGTCAATCAAGAGGCCTGTATGCAATTACTCATCAAATGTTACTTGGTGGTTGGCGAATATCAGAAGGCCGAACAAATGGCTACTGACCTGATTAACAACCACGGCCTGGCTTTGATGGAGGTACCCTTCGGAACCAATGTTCCTTCGGGCAATCCTGAAACTTGGCCGGTAGAGCGCAACGTTATTTGGGATCTGCACAGAGGTGTCAACATTACGGATGCTTCCAACAAGGAGATGATTATGCCTATCTTGAACTATTATGCAGAAGGCTTTATTCAATACCTCCAGATGCGTGCTATGTGTGTTCACTGGAGTAACGGTATCATCCGCGACCCGCACAACTTGGGCTCACCTACTTACAACTACTCACGCAATGACGGTAACTATGATCCTGAACTCGACTGGGTACGTGCCTTGGGACGTGGTATTGGCTGCTTCCGTACTTCCTATCACTACAACCAGACTATTTGGAACTATGACGGCGAAACAGACTGGCAAGATCTCCGCCACAACAATAAAATTGGTAACTGGGTAGAAATGACCGACCTGAAATATAACAACCCGTCATCTGCTTACTATGGCAAGAACATGATGTTGTATGCTCCGGAAGACTATCGCGATCCTGATACAGGTGAATTGCTGGTAAAGAAAGGTGACCTGCTCTGTACTGATACTATCCGTAGCTGGTATCCGACTCCTCTGTATAAGGTATATATCCTTGACCAAAGTGCAGAAGAGAACATGGGTGCTAACCAGTTCAACGGAGCGACAAAGGGTAATGCAACATCCAATGGTAATATGTATCTGTTCCGTTTGGCAGAAACTTACTTGCTCCGTGCCGAAGCTAAATTCTACCAAGGTAATGCAGCCGGTGCTGCTGAAGACGTAAATGTAATCCGTCGTCGTGCCAACGCCAAGAAAATGTTTACGACCGTCACCATCGGCGACATTGCCGACGAACGTGCCCGTGAACTTTACTTGGAAGAATGGCGCCAACCTGAGTTGACCCGTATTTCCTGGTGTCTGGCCAAGAGTGGACAACCCGACGAATGGGGTGAAACTTATAGTATCGACAATTGGGACAAACAGAGTGGAACTGACCTGAATGGTGGTAGCTATTGGTTCAAACGTACGACACGCTATAATATCTTCAACCACGGTCCTATTGTTTCAAACAAAGAATTGAACTATCAGGTTGACAAACGTAACTTGTTCTGGCCGGTACCCAACTCAGCCATTACAGCCAACACTGGTGCCCAGCTTCGTCAGAACTACGGATACGATGGCTATGATGACAGCGTATTCATGTTTACAAACTGGGAAGAAGCTGTAGCTGAAGAAGAAACAACTGAATAAAATGGGGCCTAATTTGTAAAATTGATAATGAGAGGGGTGAGGTCGTATTACCTCACCCCTCTTTCTTTAAAGCAATATTCATCATGACACGATTCTACGGTTTATTAAGTATATGCCTGTTTCTTCTTTCTGTTTCTTGTACTCAGAAAGAACCGGCCAAACCAATCCGCTCCGGTGAAATTTGGCCCGACAATCAAGGCGTGCATATCAATGCACACGGAGGCGGCATGCTCTACCACGAAGGAACTTATTACTGGTATGGAGAAAACAAATCGGACTCGACCAGTAAGGCTATGGTAGGTATCATGTGTTATTCATCAAAAAACCTCACCGACTGGAAAAACGAAGGTGCCGTGTTACCTGTGGAACTGAATGATACAACCAGTGACATCATACAAGGTTGCATAATGGAACGTCCGAAAGTTATCTATAACGAAAAGACAAAGAAGTTTGTGATGTGGTTTCATCTGGAACTGAAAGACAAAGGATATGCAGCCGCCCGTTCGGCTGTAGCCGTGAGCGAATCGCCAACAGGCCCGTTCCAGTTCCTCCGCTCGGGACGCATTAATCCAGGGATCCTTCCTTTTGACATGACGGCTGAACAACGTGCCGTACTGGATACACTCCAACAGGAACACTTCAAGGAATGGTGGACTCCAGAATGGTACGAGGCCATTGACAAAGGCCTTTTCTTGAAACGCGACTTACAGGGAGGACAGATGGCACGTGACATGCAACTTTTCGTGGACGACGACGGTAAGGCTTACCATATCTATTCGTCGGAAGACAACCTGACCCTACACATAGCCGAACTAAGTGAAGACTACCTGAGCCATACAGGCAAATACGTACGCCTGGCACCTGCCGGACACAACGAAGCTCCTGCCATCTTCAAGAAAGACGGCATTTATTGGATGATTACTTCGGGATGCACAGGCTGGGATCCCAACGAAGCACGCATGTTCTCAGCACCCAGTATCTGGGGACCATGGACCAAACACCTCAATCCCTGCATCGGACCGAATTCTGAACTGACTTTCGGCGGACAAAGTACATTTGTACTGAATATACCCGGTAAGAAAAACGCTTATATGTTCATGGCTGATATATGGAGACCGAAAAAACCAAGTGATGCACGCTACATCTGGCTACCCATACAGTTTAAAGACGGAGTACCCTATATTGAATGGATGGACATCTGGACACTCGATTTCTTTAATAAATAAACGAATATCATTAAAAAAGTCCGCTTGTTATAGGCGGACTTTTCTGTTCTGCCACTACTATAATCGTTCAATGCATGATAATTATCCCTTTTTGAATGATTTGCTGACCTTATAATCACTGTTTATTTGTAATTTTGCGCAAAATAAAAAAATAACAAACATAAACATGAAAAACAGAATTCTAGCATTTATTCTACTGTTGTCTGCTTTCACCCCTACCTTTGCAGAAAAAATAGAAGAAAAAGATTTAATGGCCTATCTCTTCGTCTACTTCACCGGTAATCACATCAGCCAGGAAGCTGTATGTTATGCGGTCAGTATGGACGGATATTCCTATTGGGCCCTCAATAACAACAAACCGGTTATCGACTCAAAAGTCATCAGCTCTACCGGAGGGGTACGCGACCCGCACATCCTACGTTGTGAAGACGGAAAGACATTTTATATGGTGGTAACGGATATGGTATCAGGTAACGGATGGGATTCTAACCGTGCCATGGTGTTACTGAAATCGACTGACCTGGTTAACTGGTCACACTCGATCATCAATATGCAGAAGCGCTATGAAGGTCAGGAAAAGCTGAAACGCGTATGGGCTCCCCAAACAATTTTTGATCCTGAGGCAAAAAAATATATGGTCTACTGGTCCATGAAATACGGTGATGGTCCTGACGTTATCTATTACGCCTACGCCAACAAAGACTTTACCGACCTGGAAGGTGAACCGAAACCTCTGTTCGTTCCCGCCGATAAGAAATCATGTATCGACGGTGACATCGTATATAAAGACGGCATCTATCACCTCTTCTACAAAACGGAAGGAAACGGAAACGGTATCCGCGTTGCAACATCCAGCTCACTGACTTCAGGCCAGTGGAAAGAAAACATGGAATACAAACAACAGACCAAAGAGGCTGTGGAAGGTGCAGGTACTTTTAAACTAATCGGAGAGGATAAATACATCCTGATGTATGATGTCTATATGAAAGGGGCCTATCAGTTTACAGAAACAACAGACTTGGAACACTTCAAGGTCATCGACCATGAGGTAAAAATGAACTTCCACCCACGCCACGGTACCATCATCCCCATCACCCGAAGCGAATTGAAGCGTATCACAGACAAATGGGGAAAGCCTGCCGAACTGGGTGAATTACCCAATAATCCGGTTCTCCCCGGCTTCCATGCCGACCCTGAAATTGTTTATTCCAATCTGACCGGCAAATATTACATTTACTCAACAACCGACGGACATCCCGGATGGGGAGGATGGTATTATACCGCCTATTCTTCCAATAACCTGAAGGACTGGACCTATGAGGGCATCGTTCTCGACCTGAAATCCGATCAGGTTTCCTGGGCCGACGGCAACGCGTGGGCACCTGCCATTGAAGAAAAGGAGACCAAAGACGGTTACCGCTATTACTTGTACTTCAGCGGTAATCCGAAAAACGGCGGCGGCAAGCAAATCGGTGTCGCTACAGCCGACTCACCTACTGGTCCTTTCACAGACTTGGGATATCCAATGATTACCGAATCACCTGTAGGTAGAGGACAGCAGATTGACGTGGACGTATTCACCGACCCGGTTTCCGGTAAATCTTACCTGTACTGGGGCAACGGATACATGGCCGGTGCCGAACTGAACAAGGATATGGTTTCCATCAAGAAGAAAACGCTGACTGTATTGACACCCGAAGGCGGCACGTTGCAAGACTATGCCTACCGTGAAGCCCCCTACGTATTCTATAGAAACGGCTTATACTACTTTATGTGGTCAGTAGACGATACCAGTTCACCCAACTACCACGTAGCTTACGGAACCTCCAATTCTCCATTAGGACCTATTCAGGTAGCTACCAACCCTATCGTCACGATCCAAAATCCGGAAAAAGGAATCTACGGTCCGGCACATAATTCTGTCATCTGCAAGCCCGGCACGGACGATTGGTACATTGTCTATCACCGCATCAACAAGCACTACCTTGACAAGAGTCTGTCGCCCGGCACGCACAGAGAGGTCTGCATTGACCGTATGGAATTCAATGAGGATGGTACTATCAAACGAGTAAAACTGACAAAATAAGTTTCAATTATCAAATTTCAATTATAGTAAAAATATCATGAGAAGAGTAGCAAGTATTGCCTTCTCCCTCCTTCTGACTATAGGTGTGGCAAGTGGCTTGTTGTCCTGTTCGCAGAAGACAACAGGCACGTTCGAAGCGGGAAAAGGCACATTTCTCCTGAATGGAGAGCCTATGGTGGTGAAAGCTGCCGAAATCCACTATCCGCGTATCCCCGAGCCCTATTGGGAGCAACGCATCGAGTCGTGCAAGGCACTGGGTATGAATACCATCTGCCTCTACGTTTTTTGGAACCTGCACGAACAAGAAGAAGGCAAGTTCGACTTTACAGGCAATAAGGACATCGCCAAGTTTTGTCGCCTGGCACAAAAGCACGGCATGTACGTCATCGTACGTCCGGGTCCCTATGTATGCGCCGAATGGGAAATGGGCGGCCTGCCCTGGTGGCTCCTGAAGAAACAGGACGTACAACTCCGTTCACTCGATCCCTACTACATGGAGCGCGTGGGTATCTTCATGAAGGAGGTGGGCAAGCAGCTGGCCGACCTGCAGATTACCCGCGGCGGAAACATCATCATGGTGCAGGTGGAGAATGAATTCGGTTCCTACGGCACCGACAAGCCGTATGTATCGGCCATCCGCGACCTGGTGCGCGAAGCAGGCTTTACGGACGTGCCTCTCTTCCAGTGCGACTGGAGCTCGAACTTCACCAACAATGCGCTGGACGACCTGCTCTGGACGGTGAACTTCGGCACCGGCGCCAACATCGAAGAGCAGTTCAAGAAACTGAAGGAACTGCGCCCCGAAACGCCGTTGATGTGCAGCGAGTTCTGGAGCGGATGGTTCGACCACTGGGGACGCAAGCACGAGACGCGCGACGCCGCCACCATGGTGAGCGGCATCAAGGACATGCTCGACCGCAACATCTCCTTCAGCCTCTACATGACCCACGGAGGTACGACCTTCGGCTGGTGGGGCGGCGCCAACAACCCTGCCTACTCGGCCATGTGCAGCTCCTACGACTACGACGCGCCCATCAGCGAGGCAGGCTGGCTCACGCCGAAATACTACCAGCTGCGCGACCTGCTGCAACAATACCTGCCCGCCGGACAGACATTGCCCGAGCCGCCCGAAGCCTTCCCCGTCATCCAGGTGCCGGCCATCACCGAATGGGAGGTAGCCCCCCTGTTCGACAACCTGCCCGAACCCAAGCAGACGGGAAGTGTGAAGCCCATGGAGCAGTTCGACCAAGGCTGGGGAAGCATCCTCTACCGCACGACATTGAAGGAAGACATCGAAGGTACTCTCCACCTGGACGAGATGCACGACTGGGCACAGGTCTTTGCCGACGGCCAGCTGCTGGGACGCCTCGACCGCCGTCAAGGCGAATTCACTCTTCCACTGAAGTCGCCCCTGAAAAAGGGCACCCAACTGGACATCCTCGTGGAAGCCATGGGGCGTGTAAACTTCGACAAGTCCATCCACGACCGCAAGGGCATCACCGAGAAGGTGGAAGTCATTTCCGACGGACAGGCTACCGAATTGAAAGGATGGTCAGTATATAATCTGCCTCCCTTCTACGAATTCGTCAGCAACAAGAATTATCAGAAGGGACAGGTTGTAAACGGTCCCGCCTACTATCGCGCCACCTTCCGCCTGGACAAGACGGGCGACACCTTCCTCGACATGCAGACGTGGGGTAAGGGCATGGTTTGGGTAAACGGACATGCCATGGGTCGTTTTTGGGAAATAGGTCCCCAGCAGACGCTCTACATGCCCGGATGCTGGCTGAAGGAAGGTGAGAACGAAATCATCATCCTCGATTTGAAAGGTCCTGCCGAGACAAAGGTGATCGGTCTTGAGAAACCTATTCTCGACATGCTTCGCACACAGGCTCCCGAAACGCATCGCAAGGACGGACAGGCCCTGAAGCTCAACGCCGAGAAACCGGCCCACAAGGGTACCTTCAAGCCAGGCAACGGCTGGCAGGAAGTGAAGTTTGCCGCCCCCGTGCAGGGACGCTACTTCTGCCTGAATGCCACGTCCAACTACGATGGAAACAACATTGCCTCCATCGCCGAATTCGATGTACTGGATGCCAACGGCAAGCCCGTATCGCGCGAAAACTGGAAGATTGTCTATGCCGATAGCGAGGAGACACGTAGCGGCAACCGCACGGCCGACAAGATATTCGACCTGCAGGAGAGCACCTTCTGGCAGACGGTAGACAACACCGCATTCCCCCATCAGGTAGTTATTGATTTAGGTAAGGAGTACAACGTAAGTGGTTTCCGCATGCTGCCCCGCGCCGAGAAGGGTGCACCGGGCCTCATCAAAGACTATGCAATATATGTAAAGACCAACGATTTCAAATACTAATTGACTTAACTACAGCTATAAACTGGAAGGGTAAGAGGATGTGCCATGCGCTGCGTGACGCATCCTCTTTTTTTATCCCCGCAACACGTACCCTTTTTTCATGAGCGACTCAATCTTTACCGACGGGTCGTTCTTCAACGCCTTACGCAGGTAGGTGATCTGTACGTTCAGGGCCAGGGAGTTGGCATAGGAAACCGTTCCCCACACGGCTTCGAGCAGGTGGTCACGAGAAACGGCCTGATTGACATTGAGGGCCAGCAGGCGGAGGATGTCCGCCTGGCGCGAAGTGATGAGCACCTTGCTGCTGGCCGTGCGGAGTTCGTTGGTGTTATAGCTGAACACGGTGTTGCCGAAGCGGTAGGTCTCCTCCTCCACTGTCTCCTCCAGCTGGAGGGCGAAGCGCTCGCGGATGCGGGCTATGAGTTCTTCGGGATAGAAGGGCTTGGCCAGGTAGTCGTTGGCGCGGAGGCTGAAGCCCTGCAGGCGGTCGGCTTTGTCGCTGCGGTCGGACAGGAAGAAGATGAGGACGTGCTTATCCGCCTCGCGGATGCGGGCCGCCACTTCGAAGCCGTTCAGCCCGGGCATGTTGATGTCGAGCAGTACCAGGTCGGGCCTGACCAGGGGGAACTGCTCCACGGCCATGCGGCCGTTTCCTACGTAGGTCACTTCATAACCTTCCTGCTCCAAGAAGCGCTTCAGGAGCAGGGAATATTTCAGGTCGTCGTCGGCAAAAAGAATCTTCAAGGGTTTCATAATCATCCATTCATTGAGGTATAGTGACGGTCACCGTTGTCCCCTGCCCTGGCTGGCTGCGGAGGCCGACGGTGCCGCCATGCGCTTCCACGAGCAGCTTCACGTAGCTCAGGCCCAGGCCGATGCCGGGTACGGAGCGGTCGGGCAGGCTGACGCTGCGGTAGAACTTGTCGAACACACGGGCCTGCTCGGCAAGCGGGATGCCGATGCCGTTGTCGGCCACCATGAAGGTGAAGCGATGCCCGTCCAGCGTGCCGGTGACGGTGATGTGGACGGAGTCGCCCGAATACTTCACGGCATTCTCCAGCAGGTTGCTCAGGATGTTGCAGAGGTGCATGGGGTCGGCCGTCACGGGGAGCGAGGGCGGGAAGTGGGTCTCGAACGTCACGAGCTTGTGGCCGGGGATGTGCAGCTGGCGGAGAGTTTTCTCGGCCATCGGACGGAAGTCGAAGGTGCGGAGGCTGAGCGGCGTGCGCTCGTCGTCGGCCCGCGTCATGTCGCGCAGCTTCTGAAGGTAGGCCGAGAGGTTGTCCACCTCGACGATGGAGTCGTCCACCACCGTATCGGTGGCCTTCGTGTCGGCACGGAGGGAGGGGTCGGACAGGTAGGCCAGGCACATCTTCAACGTCTGTACAGGGCGCTTCAGCTCGTGTATCATGGTGCTCACGAAGCTACGGCGTAACTCGTCCACCCGCCGCTGCTTCAGGATGGTCTTGATCTGGAAGAGCAGGCAGACGGCCAGCAAGGCTATCATCAGCAGGCTGCCCGCCAGCTGGCCGCCCATGCGGAGCAGCAGCATGTGGCAGGGGATGCGGACATCGACTTCGACCAACTGACGCTTCAAGGGGTTGTAGGGATAGACTACCTGCGCCAGCGGTCGGAGTAGGGAACCACCGGAGTGCAGGGTGGCTTCCCACTGGTAGAGGCTGTCGGCGGCGGTGGTAGTCAGGCGGGTGCTGAAGGTGACGTCCGGCAGGGTGGCGGCTACGATGGAGTCGAACGGATGGAGGTCGAACGGATGGGACAACTCCAGACGCATCAGGTCGGCCAGATACATCATGTTGAGGCGTTCGTACTGCCGCTTGTCGCCCATCAGGACAACCGAGTCGGTGCAGAGCACGGTACTGTCGGCCAGCAGGCGGGAGACATTCACACCTGCCGCCCCTGTCTGTGCCGGGGCGAAGTCCGTCAGCGTGTCCTGCGTCTCCGCTCCCAGGCGCTGCACCAGGTAGATGCGCGTACTCTCCTGCCCCGTCAGCGAGTCGGTACGGTCGTCCCAGTTGACGTTGGTGTTGTACCACTGTACGGCCTTCTGTTCGCCCAGGGGACGGGGTTCCTGCCAACGCAGGGTGTTGTAGCTCACCACGGCTTCGGACACCTGCCGCAGCACTTCGCGTCCGTAGGCCTCGTTGGTATATTGATAGTGGCTCCACAACCAGTAGCCCTGCCCCGCCCCGATGAGGAGCATGGAGGTCAGAGAGAGCAGCCAGATAATCTTAATGCGTCGTTCCATCGTTCACTTGTTTTTTCCGCAGGCAAAGATAAGCCTTTCGCCCACATACAAGGTTCGCGCGAGGCCGATATTTCCGTCGCCGTAATATTTCCGTAATAACTTCCTGCGCCCGCTTCCGCCCCTTCCGCCTATCTTCGTGGCAGGAAAACGAACCGAATGTTTCACCACCAAACCATTACAGACATGAAAACCAGACACATTCTTCTCCTCGCCCTAAGCCTCGCCGCCACGGCCGCCCAGGCACAGATGAACATCAAGATTTCTACCGGGCAAACCTTCCGCAAAGACACCATCGACCACAAGGTGCTGACCGTACAATATGGGCTGGATGTCTTGACCGACCTCAGCAAGCCCGACGCACGGATGCAGGAGACCCTGCGGCTGGACATCGGACAGCAAGCGTCGCGCTTCTACAGCTACACGGCCTTCGTGGCCGACTCCGTACTGTCCGCCGACATGGCTAACGGCGCTTCCTCCGAGCTGATAGCCCAGCACGCCAACCAGTACCAGAGCCAGTGGAGCGAACAGACCTTCAAGAACTATCCCGCCGGACGGGTAACGACACTGGACGAGCTGGCGGGCGACATCTGCCGCCTGCGTTGCGAAGAGCCCGCAGAAAAACCTCAATGGACGCTGACGCAGGACACGCTGACCCTGCTGGGCTACCGCTGTACCCGCGCCACGACACAGTTCAAGGGGCGGCAATGGTCAGCCTGGTATGCGGCAGACATCCCCGTGAGCGAAGGCCCGTGGAAGCTCTGCGGCCTGCCGGGCCTGATTCTGAAAGCTGAAGACGACGAGGGGCATTACCGCTTTACGGCGGACGGCCTGGAGCAGAGCCGCGGCACGGAGCCCATCCTCTTTGGCGGCAAGGACTACCAGCCCGTCGACCGCAAGCAGTACGACAAGATGCAGAAGCGCTTTGCCGCCGACCCCGTAGGCTTCATCACCGGCATCATGCCCAACGTAAAGATTACCGTCCAAGACAATCACGGCAACAAGACCAAGAACCCCAAGGACACGCCCTACAATCCCATCGAACGGTAAAGGCGGACATCTTTCCGCCCACGTACAGAGAAGCATCCGTTCAAAGGCTTTGAACTCCCAGTTTAAAGGCTGTAAACTAATGGTTTAAAAGCAGTAAACTATCAGTTTAAAAGCGATAAACTGACAGTTTAAAAGCTTTAAACCGATTATAAACTCCGTTTGAACGGACGCTCTCCTTGTACAATACTCCTATCAGCACATTTCCCGATTCTTTTCACTTTCTGCTTATGCCGACCCGATATTTCCTTCTTCTCTGCCTGGGAGGCTTTCTCCTGCCCTCACTCCGTGCACAAGATGTGCTCCAAGGCCGCGTGACCGACGCCGAGACCTCCCGCCCGCTCGAGGCGGTGATGGTGAGCGTGCTGCGCGACAGCATGACCATCGACTATACCCTGACCGATGCCGACGGGCGCTACTCCCTGCCCTGGCGACGCACGGACACCCTGCAAGTGAGCGCCTCGATGCTGGGCTA
>UMDC01035161.1_pt1 | contig 15662 bp, 17 predicted proteins | sample 1964391 | NCBI WGS metagenome assembly UMDC01 (sample SAMEA4835984, study PRJEB28245) | human gut metagenome | biome: gut microbiome; material: fecal sample | place: Denmark | collected 2008 | reverse complement strand
GGATCAGCCGATAGCCGATGGCTTTTACTTTACCATTGCTTATCCGGGCATGACTGGTTCGGAACTGATGAAGGAATTGATGTATTATGGAGTCAGTGCCATTTCACTCGGAACAACCGGTAGTCGTCAGGAAGGTTTGCGGGCTTGTGTTTCTTTCATCAAAGATCATCAGTATGATTTATTGGATGAACGTTTGAAGATCTTTGAAGAGAATCATCCGCTGACAGGGAAGAATGAAGGATGAATGCCTGTGAAATTCAACAGGTGCTGTAAACAATAAAAGCAAAGAGAGTAATCAGCGGAATGATTACTCTCTTTGCTTTTATTATAATTTCTCTATTTCTTTCAGCCAAAGAGTCGCGGCTGCATCGCTAGGCATGCGCCAATCTCCACGAGGGGAAAGACTGATACTTCCTACTTTCGGGCCGTCGGGCAGACAACTGCGCTTAAACTGCTGCTGGAAGAAGCGACGGAAGAATGTATATAACCATTTCTTTATCGTTTCGTCCGAATAAGCTCCGTGGAATGCTTCTTGAGCCAGGTAGTAAATCTTGGCAGGCGTTGCACCAAAACGGATGAAATGATAGAGGAAGAAATCATGCAATTCATAAGGTCCTACCAGATCTTCTGTTTTCTGCTTGATATTTCCCTGTTCGTCTGCCGGAATCAGTTCCGGACTGATGGGTGTATCCAAGATATCGAGTAATGTTTCTTTAGAATCTTCATCAACCCGGTTGTGTGCTACCCATTCAACCAAGTATTTTACTAATGTCTTCGGGATACTTCCGTTAACACCATACATCGACATGTGATCACCATTATAGGTAGCCCAGCCTAAGGCCAGCTCCGATAAATCGCCCGTACCGATTACCAGACCGTTTTCCTTATTTGCTACGTCCATCAGAATTTGTGTACGTTCGCGGGCCTGACTGTTTTCATACGTAACATCATGTAGATTGGCATCGTGGTGAATATCCTGGAAATGCTGCATACAAGCTTCTTTGATGGATATTTCCCGGAAAGTAACACCCAATGAATGAATCAGACTGACAGCGTTACGATAGGTCCGTCCTGTGGTACCGAATCCAGGCATGGTAATTCCAATGATGCGGTTACGTGGAATCTTAAGTAAGTCGAACGTCATAACGGTTACCAAAAGCGCCAGTGTCGAATCCAGTCCACCGGAAATACCGACAACCGCCGTCTTGGCATGCGCATGTACGATTCGTTTAGCCAGACCGGCTGTTTGTATCTGGAAGATTTCTTCACAACGTTCGCGTAAGGCAGCTCCTTCAGGAGTGAACGGATGCGGATCAATGGTTCTGGATAGCATGTTGGCTGTCTCTTTCCGGTATTCCGGCAATATGAATTCCAGTTCAAATCCCCGATCCGTATCTTTGGCTAAACAACCTTCCGAGAAAGAGGTAGATACGAGACGGTCGTGATACAAATATTCGACGTCGATATCCGAGATGATTAATTGTTCATCCAATGAGAATCGTTTGGATTCAGCCAGAATAACTCCGTTTTCTGCAATTAAAGCACTACCCGAGAAAACCAAGTCGGTTGTCGATTCGCCGAAACCACTTGATGCATACACATAACCACAGATACAACGCGCTGATTGCTGGGCTACGAGTTGCTTACGATAGGCATGTTTGCCGATCAATTCGTTGCTGGCTGACAGATTCACAATGATATTGGCTCCAAACATTGCCAATTCGGAACTGGGAGGAACAGGCATCCACAAGTCTTCACAGATTTCTACGCCGACAGCTACATCATTTGCAATGATGATCATTTGCTTTTGTAGCGGATAGAAATGATCGCCGATCTCAACAAAATCATTATCCAGGTCATTCGCCGAAGTAAACCAACGTTTCTCTTGAAACTCTTTGTAGTTTGGCAGATAGGTTTTCGGTACAACTCCGAGGATTTTACCTTCCTGTATGGCAATGGCCGCATTGATCAGCTTGTTGTCTGTCCGTAACGGAGCGCCGACAAATGCCAAAAGAGGTAAGTCTGCCGTATTTTCGGCTAACTGGAGTAAGGCATTTTCTGCACTGTTCAACAGAAGATCTTGTTGGAACAAGTCAAGGCAAGTATAACCTGTGACCGACAATTCCGGGAAGACGATGATTTGTACGCCTTTATCGGCAGCCTTACGCATCATCTTCTCCATTTGTGTGATATTATAGATGCAATCAGCCACTTGTATATTAGGAACAGCTGCTGCAACCTTTACAAATCCGTAATTCATCCTATAATTGTATTAAAGTAGAACACAAAAGTACTGTTTTTTCTGGTTATCTTTGCAATGATTATTTTACATATTCTACTTTTATAAGCACAGTTTGGTGGTAACAGAAGCTATTCATCGGATAAGTAGAAAATCGAAGAGTTTTTTAAGTGACAGACTTTCTCTTAAATACTGTTCAGCAAGTGGATTATTAATTAAATGAAAAGATAAATATGGAGATGAAAGAACAATTGGCATATCCTAAAGAGCGGATCCGTTATGCGGTTCTGTCGTTTTTTCTGGCACAAGGATTATGCTTTTCGAGTTGGGCAAGCCGGATTCCGGATGTGAAGGCGATGTTTGATGTGTATGATGTGTTTTATTGGGGATTGGTTTTGTTCCTGATACCGGTGGGAAAGTTTGTAGCTATTCCTTTGGCAGGATTTCTGGTTTCCCGATTAGGTAGTCGGATTATGGTGCAGGCAAGTGTGTTTGGATATGCATTGTCTTTGTTCTTGATAGGAGCTGTTTCCTCGATTTATGCGTTGGGAGCTTGTCTTTTCTTCTTTGGTGTATTTTGGAATATGTGCGATATATCGTTGAATACACAAGGTATTGTTATAGAACGTCTGTTTGGGCGGACAATTATGGCTTCCTTCCATGGTGGTTGGAGTTTGGCTGCTTGTCTGGGAGCCGTTATCGGATTCTTTATGATTATGGCAGGTGTTCCTCCTTTTATCCATTTCTCTGTTTCTGCCTTGTTAATCCTATTGATTATCCTTTGTGGCAGACGTTATTTGCAGGATGATCGGGTTCGTCAGTTTGAAGAAGTGGAAGTTAAGGAAGAAAAGGGGCAGAAAGAAACTCCCGCTTTATTAAGCTTTATCCGCAAACCGGAATTGATCCTGATTCAATTCGGTTTGGCTGGTTTGTTCGGATTAATAGTTGAAAGTGCGATGTTCGACTGGAGTGGCCTTTACTTTGAATCCGTATTGCAAGTTCCTAAATCACTTCAAATCGGATTCTTGGTATTTATGGTGATGATGACTGTCGGACGTTTCTTGGCAAATTGGGCGTATGGTCGCTTGGGCAAGCAGCGGGTCTTGCAATTAGCCGGAGCCTTTATATTCATTGGTTTCTTTGTATCGGCATTATTAGGCGGTGTATTCGACAATATGATTCTGAAAGTAGTTGTCAATTCATTGGGCTTTATGTTGGTTGGATTAGGCATTTCCTGTGTTGTGCCTACTATTTATAGTTTGGTAGGAGCGAAGTCTCATACTCCAGTTGGAATAGCGTTGACTATTTTGTCCAGCATTAGTTTTGTTGGTTCTCTTGTCGCTCCGGTGTTAATTGGTGCCATTTCCAAAGCTTTTGATTTGGAATATGCTTATTTGGTCGTTGGTGTATTAGGACTTTGTCTCTTCCTGATGACTACCTATTGTAAGGCTTTCCGTGAGTAATAAAGAAAGTTGCTGAATCATTCACTGGTATAATAAATCCCCTAAAAGTAGCTGTTTGCTTGTTTGCCGGTTACTTTTAGGGGATTTTTCTATTTATAGATTCATGGATGATTGGGTCGTCTTGAGTATTTTCGCCAAAGAGAATTTTCGGTTTAAAGCTCGTAATGTGCAAATGAAAGAGCCTAATGAACCTATTATAAATACAAGTCCGGTTGAAATCAGAATGTTCCCCAATCCGACAAGAGGAGAAACCAGTCCGCCGAAAGCGAAACCTAAAGCACCTAATAAGGCAGAAGCTATACCTGCATTAGACCGGGCACTATCCATTGCCAATGTATTGGAGGCTGTGAACGTTAAACCTAACATGAGGAGCAAACCAATGAGTAAGGTTTCATATACCCAAAAGCTGCAATTGGAATAAAAGGCGATAAATAAACAAACAGAAGCTAATACCATGCCTATACTTCCGGTATATAATGCTTGTTCCGGATGTCTGAATTTAGCTGCTGAAGCGGCAGCTATACCAATTGCAATTGCGTTGATACCAAAGCAGACGCTGAACATAAAAGGAGAGAATCCATAATGCTGTTGCATGATGAAGGGAGAAGAAGCAATGTTGGCAAACAGAACACTCTGTGCAAAGCCACTTTGAAGAATATAACAGACGTAACTGCGATTGTGAAGTACTGTAATTAAACCGTGATAGACATCAATCCATTTTGTCTTTCCCTGTTTCTCGGCCGGTAGTGTGTCATTAAAATGAATACTTCCGGCAAGTAATAAGATTCCGATGAGAAACAGTACCCAGAAGATACCTTGCCAGCCTGTTATATCGGCCATTGTTCCTCCAAGAATTGGAGCAGCCACCGGAGCTATTCCGTTAATGGCTCCGATAATGGCCAGCATTTTGGCCAATTCTTTTCCGCTGTATTTGTCAGCTGCGATGGATCGGGAAATAACAATTCCACCGGCTCCGGCTATTCCTTGAATAAGTCTCCACCCAACGAATTGAATGATGTTTGGAGAATAAATACATCCGATAGTGGATATCAGGAATAAGCTTAGTGCACTGATAAGCGGAAATCTTCTGCCATATTTATCGCTTAAAGGACCGAATAATAGTTGTCCGACAGCCAGTCCGATCATACTGGTCGTTAATCCGAGTTGGATGAATGATGAACTTGTATTGAAAAACTGTGACATGGCGGGCAATGTCGGTAAATACATATCTGTAACGAAAGGCCCGAAAGCTGTAAGCATTCCTAAAAAGATAAGAATGAATAGTTTTGAATTTCTTCTTGTACCCATTGTTGATTTTTATTTTGCGGCAAAATTAGAGAATCTGTTACAGTCTTTTTGTTTCGTTTGTTCTACAGAATTTTTCATAATCGGAATAAAATACTTCTGAATATGGTTGAAAAGGCTTATTTTTGTTTCATAAAATTCCAAGCTCGATGGATCTTGCTAAACTGACATCTCTTTCTTCCATTTATTACGAAGAGACAAATCTGGATTTTCTTCGTCCATTACCACAGATGTTTTCTTGTGGTGTTCAAATGATTTGTACTCAAGGCAAGGCGCTTGTCTCGACAGGAGCACAGCATTTCTCTTTAAAGCCGATGTGTGAATTGATTTTTTGGAACGGAAGTATTATGCATCTTCTGGATTCATCGGCAGATTTTCAAGTCCGTTTGCTACTTTATCCTCAATCGTTATTTTTGAAAGTCGCTGTTTCTTTGGATACGACTTATTTCAATTATATGCGCGAATTCCCTTATTTTGAACATGGGAAAGACGGACATACGGAAAGTTGGAAGTCGGTTAATTTATGGATGGATATGGCAGAAATGTTATTTTCCGGAAAATCGGGCCCTTTTGTCGAGAGATTGTCTGAGAATTATCTGCAAAGTATGCTGATGTGGATTTTCTCATCTATTCCGGGACAGTATATTTCTGCCACAGAATCTTATACCAGAAAGCAAATGCTCTTTCATCGTTTCATGCATTTGGTACATGAATATGCATTCAAAGAGCATCAAGTCTCTTTTTATGCGGAAAAACTTTGTATATCGCCCCGTTATTTATGTGCGATCACGGCTACGTATTCGCAAGGGAAGACTCCCAAACAATTAATTGACGAGCAGTTATCTGCCGAAGTAATGGTGCAGCTAAATAACCTGGATTTATCATTGTCTGAAATAGCTAGTATATGCAGTTTCCCTGATTCTTCCTATTTAAGCCGCTTTTTCAAGAAAATAATGGGCATATCGCCCAATGAATACCGGCTGAAAAGAATTTCCGGAAGTGAACTTTGAGCAGACATTTGTATTTATGAAAAGTAAAGAATTGTTTTATTCTCTCGATTATTATTTCTATTTTTGCAAGTCATTAAGGCGTGAGTTATTGTTTTTAGGTATATAAGGTAACTCATTCAGGAAAGAGAATATAGAAAAACTTAAATAACGATGAACATATCTTACAACTGGCTGAAAGAATATCTTGATTTCGATTTACAGCCTGAAGAAGTAGCAGATGCCCTGACTTCCATTGGTCTGGAAACGGGCGGTATTGAAGAAGTGCAGACCATCAAAGGTGGCTTGGAAGGACTGGTAATCGGCGAAGTACTTACCTGTGAGGCTCATCCCAATTCAGATCATTTACATGTGACAACAGTTAATGTGGGTAGCGGTGAACCGTTACAGATCGTTTGTGGTGCGCCGAATGTTGCTGCCGGTCAGAAAGTCGTAGTAGCCGTTAATGGAACTAAGTTATACGATGGTGATAAGGAATTTACCATTAAGCGGTCTAAACTGCGTGGTGTAGAGTCGAATGGTATGATCTGTGCAGAAGACGAAATAGGCGTTGGTACCGATCATTCGGGCATTATTGTATTGCCGGCTGATGCCGTTGTAGGAACTCCTGCTAAAGAATACTATAATATAAAGAGCGATTATGTATTGGAAGTGGACATTACACCGAACCGTGTGGATGCTACTTCTCATTTCGGTGTTGCTCGTGACTTGGCTGCTTATCTGAAGCAAAACGGAAAGCCGTCTGTATTGAAACGTCCTTCTGTGGATGCTTTCCAGATTGACGACCAAACTCCGGCCATTCAGGTAGAAGTGGTGAATACAGAAGCTTGCTTGCGTTATTCAGGTGTAACGATAAAAGGTGTGACCGTCAAAGAAAGTCCGGAATGGTTGCAAAACAAACTGCGTACAATTGGTCTGCGTCCAATCAATAACGTAGTGGATATAACGAATTATATCTTGCATGGCATGGGACAACCGTTGCATTCATTTGATGCAGGTAAAATAAAAGGTGGTAAAGTTATCGTTAAGTCTGCCGAAGAAGGACAGAAGTTTGTTACCCTTGACGGTGTAGAACGCACTTTGACAGCTCGCGATCTGATGATTTGTAACACCGAAGAGCCTATGTGTATTGCTGGTGTATTCGGCGGTTTGGAATCAGGTGTTACTGAGAATACAACAGATGTATTCTTGGAATCAGCTACTTTCCATCCTACATGGATTCGTAAGAGTGCACGCCGTTTCGGTTTGAATACTGATGCTTCTTTCCGTTATGAACGTGGTTTGGATCCGAATGTAACAGTTTATATCTTGAAATATGCAGCTTTGCTGGTGAAAGAACTGGCTGGCGGAACCATTACAGGCGATATTCAGGATATTTATCCGACAGTATTCAATCCGTATCAGGTAAATATTACTTATGATAAGATCAACTCTCTGACTGGAAAAGTTATTCCGGTAGAAACTGTGAAGAGTATTCTGGAAAGCCTGGAAATGAAGATTACGAACGAAACAGCCGAAGGTTTAAGCCTGGAAGTTCCGGTTTATCGTATCGATGTTCAGCGTGATGTGGATGTTATCGAAGATATTCTGCGTATTTATGGTTATAATAACATCGAGTTTAGCGATCATGTCAAATCAAATCTGAGCTATCAGACACCGACTGATCATAGCTATAAGATGCAGAACCTGATTTCTGAGCAATTGTGTGGTTGTGGTTTCAATGAAATCCTGAATAACTCATTGACTCGTTCGGCTTATTATGATAAGTTGACTACGTATCCGGCTGATCATTGTGTGATGCTGATGAATCCGTTGAGTGCGGACTTGAACTGCATGCGTCAGACATTGTTGTTCGGTGGTTTGGAAAGCGTAGAACACAACATGAAGCGTAAGAATGGAAATATCCGCTTCTTTGAGTTCGGTAACTGTTACGATTATAATAAGGAAAACAAGAAAGAAGATCAGGCTTTGGGTGAATTCAGTGAAGATTACCGCTTGGCTTTGTGGTTGTGTGGTAACCGTGTTGAAAACAACTGGGCTCATCCGAACGAGAAGTCATCTGTATACGAACTGAAAGCTTACGTAGAAAATATGCTGGTTCGCTTGGGCGTGAACCTGAAGAAGGTGATCTTCGGTAACCTGACAAATGATATTTATGATGCAGCTTTGAGTATCACGACGCAATCCGGCAAGCAACTGGGAACAATGGGTATCGTTAGCCATAAGATTTGTAAGGTTATGGATATAGATACCGAAGTTTACTTTGCCGAATTCTCTTGGAACGCGTTGATGAAGGAAACGAAGAAGAACAAAGTAACTTATACGGATTTGTCGAAGTTCCCGGCTGTTAAGCGTGATTTGGCTTTGCTGTTGGATAAGGCTGTTCAGTTTGCCGAAATCCAGAAGATTGCACAGGAAAGCGAACGTAAGCTGTTGAAGGATGTGACTTTGTTTGATGTTTATGAAGGAAAGAATCTGCCGGCAGGAAAGAAATCGTATGCGGTTAGCTTCTATTTGCAGGATGAAACAAAGACATTGAACGATAAGCAGATTGATGCTATCATGAAGAAGATCCAGACTAACCTGGAACAGAAGCTGGGTGCACAGCTGCGATAATGGGATGAAATAAGGACTATATTAAAAATAATAATAAAACAATAACATAGTATGGGAAGAGCGTTTGAGTTCCGTAAAGCAAGAAAGTTTAAACGTTGGGGCAATATGGCCCGTGTATTTACAAAACTGGGTAAGGAAATCACCATTTGTGCTAAACAAGGTGGTCCGGAACCAGAAAACAATCCGCGTTTGCGTGTCTTGATGCAGACAGCCAAGAAGGAAAACATGCCGAAGGAAAACGTGGAAAGAGCTATCAAGCGTGCTGTATCAAAAGACTTCACTGATTATAAGGAAATGAATTACGAAGGTTACGGTCCTTTTGGTATTGCCATCTTCGTAGAAACAGCTACAGATAATACAACACGTACGGTAGCCAATGTACGTAGTTACTTCAACAAATGTGGCGGTTCGTTAGGTACAACAGGTAGCTTGGAATTCTTGTTTACTCACAAGTGTGTATTCCATATCGTGAAACCGGAAAATGTTTCTTTGGATGATTTGGAACTGGAATTGATCGACTTTGGTGTAGATGAACTGGATGTAGACGACGAAAGCAACGAAGTTGTTCTGTACGGTGAATTTGCCCAGAATGCAGCTATCCAGAAGTATTTGGAAGAAAACGGATATGAAATCACAAGTAGTGAGTTCGTTCGTATTCCGAATGATTTGAAGGAAGTAACTCCGGAACAGCGTGAAACAATCGAAAAGCTGATCGAAAAGCTGGAAGAAGACGACGATGTTCAGAATGTTTTCCATAACATGAAGGAAGATGGAATGGATGACAATGAATAATTGATTGATTATTAATTGTTTCTAAATTGAACATTCTTTCTGATTTAATACTAATTAACAAAAGAGGGCAATTTATTGCTCTCTTTTTTGTTATTTGTAATAGTGGTTTTAGATTTTAGAATTATACCAGCCGTGTAAAATCGGGTGGCGCGTGGTTTCAACGTAAAATCTCATAAAAAATCATCCCATACCCCTTATAAAACAACAAAGCCCAGCTATCACCAAGATAACTGGACTTCATTCACCTTTTATAGATTTACTTCTTTTCTATTTTCATTATCCCCTTTTTTCTTAGTTGACCTCCTATTAGTTTAATCATATTGTCTTCTACATAAAGCATATCTTTATATCCATCTTTAGTTGAATCTTCTATATAGTTGTTAATCATACTAATTGTCATATTAACTTCATCTTTAAGGTTATTACTTTTAATCCAATTTAAAGCTTCTCTTTCTTCATCTAGTAGATTCTTATATTCATCACATTTATCAATAAGTTCTACAACAGTTTGCAAATTGTAAGTATCTCCAATGATAATAGATGAATCTTTGTATCTGCAAAAAAGATGCAATCCTAATTCAATAACTCTTTCTATTTTAATTAAGTTCTCTCTAATATTAGCTCCCATATTCTCCCCATTTTTTAAAGTTTTCTACATAATCCTTAATTTCTGGACTACCTGCTGGTACTTCATTGTTATACCACACATCTTTATCCATTTTATTAATAACTTCTATAAGCTCAGTTATATTCATTATATGAATATACATTTAATGATAGAAATGATTTAATACAGCAAAAATGGTATAGCGGTAGTGCTGAAGATCCACAATTAATAGAGATTGATGATTATATTTATACTTACCCAAATCCAACTTCCAACGAAGAAATAAAACCAACAGATTATAAGGTATATTCTTCTAATGGAAACTTAGTAATAGAAAACAACAAAGGCTCTAATAAGAAAGCTTCAATCTATGCTATAACAGGACAATATTTAAAAACTATTTCTGTATCTAATAGTAGAACAGAAGTTCCATTAAGTTCTGGCATTTATATTTTAATCATTAATAATCAAACATTTAAAGTTAGAATAAAATAATAACAAAAAAGCCTAGCAGATTAATCTCTACTAGGCTAATCATTATTATTTAACTTCCCATCTAAAACCATCATTGATTTTATAGAATCCAGGTAAGTTATCAAATAGTTTTACTTTAATAGTATCTGTATGTTCTACATCTCTTATAGCTCCACTTTCAAATTCACAATCTTCTAAATATTTATGTTCTATCTTATACTCTGTGGCTTCATCTCCATAATGAACAATACCTAATACTTTATGTGATTTATATCTATAATTACTATGTATATCATTTGATAAATCAATTCCTAAATCAATATCAGGTAATAATACTCTATCTGGTTCATAGTATTCTTCCAATGCAATTCTAATTGGATCTTTAATTTCTTTTTCACAGCTAACAGATAATACGGCTACTAATATAATTGCTAATAATTTCTTCATATTCTTTTTAATTTATTCTGGTTCAACGATTATTTATTTTCTTGAATTTAATTGCATATCTAGTTGGAATCTCTAAAAATAATTTTCTCTTATACTCTCTACAAACAGTACTGGTTTGTGCCAATCTTTCTACTAGCTTACAGTTGTTTGTATTTATGTCTTTTAAATCATATATGTAAAGAGTATCTTCTCCAAAGAAGTTTACATAGAATCCATTCTTGCAATTACTATCTACTTTGATTTTAGTCATATTCATATACTTATTAAGTTCTATTAAATGATTATAACAATTCAAGAACTTCTTAGATCTAGTCTTTATTTCAACTACATATTTCTTATCTTTTTGTATCACAAATCCATCTATAAAATTATATCTTCCTAAACTTGGGATTCATTCTGTTTTTGTCTTTAACTGTTTAACAAAAGAAGCGAATCAACTTCTACCAATTTCTTCATTTAATTCAAAGCTATCCATAATGTTTAATCAATTAAAAATATTGTATCGTCTGTAAATTCAAATCCATATTCGTGTTTCTTTATTATACCTGCATTTAAAACAGCATATACCGCATCGTGATTTGCCTTCATACTTCTAACAATCTTATTAATACTAAATGGTATTATATTTGTTCCTACTAGTGTGTAAGCTTTTAATCTTAATAATAAACCTAACTGATTTTTAGTTACAGGTAATTCTAGTATTTTACTATCTACTGAAACGGTTGGTAAGTTTTCTCTATGATATAAATACACATTCTGCCAACCATTATATGTTCCAATTTTATCTTTAGTTATTTCTAGAAATCTTAAATCTGTAAATGTTTTAAAATGAGCTATTATTGTTTGTTCTATGTAATTTGTTATTCTACAAAAGTCAGATAATAATGCTTTACTAATATTGTTTTTACTTAATGTTGAAGATAAAGCATATAAAGATAATGCTTCATTATTTGATACTTCTTTTAAATGATCGATGCAAATTGATACTCTAGCCATATTATTTTGGTTTTTAAATAGTTAATTTTATATTTAAATGGAGATTACATTATAAACTGAGGGTTATTGTTTTCATTCTTATTTTTAAATGGAACTCCAGCTATGACATAACTCATAAAGTATTCCATATTACGAATATCTTTAAATTTATTCTTCTTAGCTGCTAAATACTGCATATACGATTTTGGTAACGGTAATTTGGATTCTTTTATTATTGAAATTACATTCTCTACTTGTTGTATTAATAATTCAGTCTTTACTGTTTGACCTCTAGGCATATCTATTAAGAAACTTTCTATATGCAGGACAAACTTATTACCATCTAAAGAAAGAAGACCTTTTTCTATTAGTTCATTATTGTATTTATTTACTGTAGCTTTAGCCATTTTAAGCTCTCTAGAGATGGCAGAAACAGAATATTCCACATCTAAACTATGGGTATTAGCCAAAGCAAATAACTTTAGCAGGTAACCTTTTAGTTTAATATTTAGGTCCAAATTCATAAAATCCCGTCCTATCCTTCTGTATTTATATGGGATTGGTTTCTTAAATGTATAAATGATCCTTTTGACTTCCCTGTTGTCCTTTAATGATTTAGTCCTGATATATTCCAATTCAACTTCATTGGATTTGATTAATCTGTCGGTGAAAGATGTGCTGATTTTACCTGAATCATAATTTCTTCTACTTTCTCCCACAAAATTAGCCAGTTGATCTAAGGTTGTATCTGTTTTAAATGTATCCTTATCAGCAGTTAAAGACAGGATGAAGAATCTATATAAGTCTGCACAGTTTAATGAATAAGCTGCTGAAATATTCATTGTCGTATAACTTTTAAATGGTGAGTTGTTTAGTTCTTTCATTGGTAGCCAATCGATTAAGTTCTGTAATATTATCTGGAATAAATTCAATATCTTTTTTCTCTCTTTCCAATCTGTGCCAGAAAGCAACTCCTAAAGCTTTTTTGGCTTCTTTCCTGTTTTGAAATAATTGTTTTGTGGGTTTATACAATATCATAAGCTATTTTATTTAGTCAAACAATAAGCAATAAATGAAAAACCGATTTCAGCCACGCTAGTGGGTGAAGCGGTACTTTATGGATTGTAGTACTAGGAATGTAGTATAACGGTAAAAATGTCTTTTTTGTACACGGTAAATGTTACACAAGGAATTTAAAAGAAAGAGATGGATTTTTCCACCTCTTAATTCGGTACTAGGAATGTAGTATAACGGTAAATATAATTATCTACACGGTAAATGTTACCACGAAGGTAATAAAAATTAGGAGTATTTCTACTCCTAAAATTTAATGTTAATGTCATAATATGAATGATAGCTTTGAATTATGTAACTTTAATTCCTGTCTTTTACTAGTTCGGTTTGATGATTAAAAATAAATAAGACCAGATTCACATCTAATCTTATTTATCGTTACATTCACTAATCAATTTTATTTTAACCTTTAAAGAACAGTTATAATAACTGGTTTATTATCTTTATCTTAGTACTACAAAGATAATACAATTTTTTGACTATTTCAAGTAAAGTTTAAAAAATATTAAAATCTCATATTCAGATATATCTAAAAGTCGAATTTCAATTTTACTGCTGCTTATGAATGGCACTATGACATTCTTTACATAATGACATTAGGTTATCTGGATTGTATGCTAGAAATAATCTTTTTAGTGGATCGGTAGTTGACATAAAACTAATAATATGATGTACATCTTCAGCTGGAACTGTCTTTCCTTCTTTCTGACATAGTTCACAAAGAGGATGATCTAATAAATGTGATAATCTTAATTTCCTTCATTTAGATGAATTATAAATCTCTATTCTTTCTTTTCTATTAAAAGATTTAGTTTTATTCTTCTGTGGTTTCTTTAATGTTGGCATAAGGTATAAATCATTCTCCATCTTCATTTTTATATTCTAATGGTAGAATATTATGTTTCATAGAAAATAAATGCTGGATGGAATTATATTTCTTTAATGTTTTAAATTCAATTAGAAAATGGGTTAGAACTATCTCAGGAGTTACTTCTTTAAATTTATGCTCCACTGTTCTAATAAAAGCCATTTGAAATAAATCTTCTTCTGTTTGAGATAGTTTAAGAGTATCTTTATCTTTTACTATTTTGGAATATAATTGATTATAGTTTTTATTAATTATCTCTGCTACTTCATTGGCTTTATCTGGTAAGGAATGATAGTTTACAGTATTGTACTTATATTGAATGTACGGAACTTTTAAACCAACTATTTCTTCTAATCTATCTTCTGTTATCTTAAATAGTTTAGCTGTTTCAGCAAAGCCTATATCATAAATTCATTGTAAGGCTATATCTTTAGTTGGCTGTCTGTTTAAATTTCTGGAACTCATTTATTGATGATGAATTATTATTAAGTAAATCTGCAAATAGGGATATATTTACATCTCCTTTATTTGTATAGTAATTATCTAGAATATCTTCATTTCTACTAAAGAAATCTTGTATTATTAATCTAATTAACTGAGATCTTTTTTTACCTGTGATCTTTTGTAATTCGTTAAGTTGAAAATCGGAATTAGGATCTAATTTTACGTTTAATTTGATTGGAAAAAAGCTATCTTTAATCATACACTATTTTATTATTTGATACAAAAGTAATCAATCAAATAACTATAAAAATAGAATTTAATTTTTTTTTTCAAATTATAGTTTAAATGTAGATATTATGCCTAAATTAATACTCCTTGTTAATTTCAAAATTTGAAAGAATAAAAATTCAAAAAAATGATAGAATATAAAACGCCATCTGATGTATGTAAAGAAGCTAAGGAATATATGAAAACAGTCTTAGCTAGATTAGAAGATTCTGGAGTATTAGAGAATGTAGATGTAGCAGCTCTAGATATGTTGGCTAGAAATTACAGTATGTTTATTAACGCATCTAAACAGATAGAACGTGATGGAGCTACTATTATTAACGTACAAGGAAATGTAGTAAAACACCCTGCTGTAACTATCGCTAAAGATGCACAAATACAAGCTGTAAAGATTATGCAAGAATTTGGACTAACAGCTAAATCCAGAACAAAATTACCAAAACTAGATAAGAAAGAAGAAGAAGATTCTCCACTAGAGAAATTTGTCAAACAGGCTAAAGAGGTCAGATAATGTACTATGAGTATGTTGATAAAGTTTTAAATGGAAATATTGTAGTTGGAGAATATATTAAGCTAGCCTGTAAGAGGTTTAAGGATGATTTACAAAGAGCTGACTTAGTATTTAGAGAAGATAAAGTAGATTTAGCTATTCAGTTTATTTCAACTCTAAAACATTATACAGGTAAACATTCTGGAAAGCCTTTTATATTAGAAGAGTGACAACAATTTATTATTGCTAATATTGTTGGCTGGTATTGAAAAGAATCAGGAACTAGAAGGTTTACTAGTAGTTATATTGAAGTTAGTAGAAAACAAGGAAAAACTGCTTTAGCTGCTGCTTTGTGTTTGTATTACCTGATAGCCGATGGTGAAGACGGAGCAGAAGTATTATTAGCTGCAAATAGTAAAGAACAAGCTAAAATAGCTTTTGATATGTGTAGTAAATTCTGTAAAGGTTTAGATCCAAAAGGGAAATATCTAACTGCTTATAGGGCTGATATTTTGTTTAATCTAACCAATTCTAAACTAAAGGTTTTAGCTGCTGATGATTCTAAGCTTGACG
>UMDC01040510.1_pt1 | contig 15872 bp, 21 predicted proteins | sample 1964391 | NCBI WGS metagenome assembly UMDC01 (sample SAMEA4835984, study PRJEB28245) | human gut metagenome | biome: gut microbiome; material: fecal sample | place: Denmark | collected 2008 | reverse complement strand
TGGAGAAAGAATCTTCAACGGCCAACTGCAGAAAAATCTGTGGCAATCGAAAAAGCGACCTTAGGTGCGGTAAGCAGAAAGGAGTTACGTCCAGATATCTTTGAGTGAGCAAAGTCATGAGCCATATCTTGGCGTTTAAAGTCGGCAAGTGCCGCATTGGCAACCGCACGGCTAAGGATGTTTTGCGTTGTTTAGCAGATTATGCAGACGATGATGGAGGCAACTGTTTTCCTGGGCGTGAAACGATAATAACTGAAGCAGAAATCAATAAATCATCATTTTCTGCGGCCCTTCGCTTTCTAGAATCAAATAGATTTATTGAAGTTCGAAGACGTCAGAAGAATAATTCCAATAATTACCGTATCAATGTCGCTCGTTTAGATCAAAAAGAGTTGTACGGAAAAGCGGACATCAATAGTAGTACGAAAAACCAGTTGTCTGAAAAACCAGTCGTCCGAAAAACCGTACAACAGTTGTACGGAAAAGCGGACATCGGTTGTACGAAAAACCGTATGACCGTTGTACGGAAAACCGTACCAGACTCTATCAATACTCAGTCAATTACTCAGTCATATACATATACGTCATCAGAGCAAAACTCTGATGACCTGCGAGGCGGAAGCAATATAGAAACTTCAGAAGAATTTACGCTTACTCCACCTGAAGAAAACGAATCCCCAGAGCAAGAACAAGAAGAAACAAAAGAACTCACTCCTAAACAACGTTCAATACAGATCGGTAAAAGGTGCCCGCAAGAAAAACTCGTTGATCTTTACCACGAGTGCTTACCTTCTCTGAGACAGGTTAGAACCTGGACTACTGCCTCCAGAAGGCAGAACCTAGCGGCACGCTGGAGAGAAATGAGCGAGCGCCAAGAGTTCCAATCTGAACAGGACGGTCTCGACTTCTTTAGAGGCTTTTTCGAATTTGTCGGACGTTCTCCTTTTCTTCTGGGCCAAATCAAAACCAGAGACGGCAGCCGGCCATGGAGAGCAGATCTTCCATGGCTAATAAAAGCCGAAAACTTCGCAAGTGTTTGCGATGGGAAATATCATGACTAATAAAAAACTCGACTTCTCAAGAGAATCTAATAAACAATCTTCCAGCGGGCCAAAGTTCGTCCGGATGAAGTGCTGCGCTGCTGACTGTATTTTTACGCAGGAAGTAAGCACCCTTGACCCACGACCGTTCACGTGTAGTTATCACCAGAAAGTAAACAAAGTTTATTGGCCAAACGTCAGCCGGAACATTAAACAGTTCAAGCCGTTCTATGACATGGGCAACTACTTTGTGATTAATCGCAAGTTCGATAAGTTCACAGACAACGAGCCGGAGATGCTTACAGAGTGGGCTCAAAAACACGGCGTGCCACAACTTGCACCTCGACAAATTCGCACTGACAGAGGCTATGTCTATGAACGTTGTTTTGATTTCGGAGCCCGGCTTCTAGCTTACTTTGAGAGAAATGTTGCGCCGGAATTCATGCAGGAAGAGAAAAAAGCAGACCTGCAAAAGACACTAGAAAAAATCAAGAAGGACAAGGTAGACAAGACTTTTGGTTTTATCAAGGCTTTTGACCTTTCCAGACAGATTGAAAAGAGAGTGCAGCTGCCTACTCAGGAACTCTGGCCGTTCTAACCACCAAGGAGAAATACAACATGATTGACCTCTTACTTTTCATTCTGGCCGTGCTGCTAGCAGCCGCCAACGGAATATTTGTTTTGATTTTCTTGAAATACATAATCGACAGTGCTCTAGAAAGAGAACGCTGGACGTGGTGGATAAATAAATGAAGTTCGAATTTCTCAGGAAGGAGGAGAAGTAAATGAGCGGTATCTGTTTGTTCTGTGCTCACGCTAAGTCCACGCCTCAGAGAAAAAACAACCTCTCCGGGCATCCAGTATCCGAAGTTTTGGATTATCTGCTGGGTGGACAAGAAGGCAGCTGCCTAAAGATTTTCTGTCATGAACGACCGGAGGAACATTGGGAGGCGAACTCGATTGAGTTTTCCTGCGACAACTTCGCTAAAGCGGAACATCAACAGATACGCAAGCGGATCACTTTCTTTAAAAAATCTAAGAACTTTAATCCTGCCTTAGAGCAGATAGCTATCAACCTTTAACACAACAACCGAGGAATAACATGAATGAAAATAAGCAGAAGAAAACAAAGAAAGACAGCGCAGGAAGCGCAGCTAGACCTCTTCGAGAATACCAATTCCTTGACGTCTTTCACACGCTTTTGCCACAGAAAGCCCAACTCTTCCTTAAGCGGGAAATTGACAGAGCAAGAACTACTAAAGACGGCTTACGACGCCAATCAGTCATACAAGGAGCGATTAATCGAGTTAAAAAAGAATATCCAAGCTTTTTCAGAACTGACTCTTAACGAAAACACGCTTGGAATGTCGGACGCTAGTGTGCCGGTAGGTGAATCAAGTCCGAACGCAAAGTACTCAAACCACGACATTATTTTGTGCATTGATCTGCGTCTGGGAGGAATGACGCTCAAAGATATTTCTGAAAAAATGGAGATACCCATCCGTACCTTGAGAGATATTTTTGAGGGCAGAAGAAGAGCTGTATTGCCTACAAAGTTCAAATAACCCTACAGCAGTGCGCATATCGACCGCAACAGCTCTTACTATCGAAACAACACCACAAGGGAATCAACAATAATGAGTATGTTGAGATTAGATGAATCAAGCCCGCTCGTTCAGGCTTATTACAAAAAGAAAAAAGAAGAGGAAGAGCGTCAAAAACGCTTTCAGTTAGGCTTAAACCAATCTGATAATACAAGTACTCCACCTCTCAAGGGAAAGCTCCTCTATCAAGCTAAAGGACGGCTTAAAGAAGGTCAAATGAATAAGACCGAACAGCGTTATTTCGAGTACTTAAAAGCCGAGGAAGCAGCCGGACGAGTCCAAAAAATTTGGTTTGAGTCTATCAAGGTAAAAATCGCAGACGGTGCGTGTTGGTATACACCAGACTTTTTAGTTCTAAAAGCTGATAGCACTCTTGAATTTCACGAGGTTAAAGCTAACCCCAGAATTTTCCAAGATGACGCAAAAGTAAAAGTTAAAACAACAGCAACTAATTACCCCTTCAAGATGATTGTGGTTTATCCGAAAAATACTCACGGTTGGGAATTTGTGGAGTACTGACAAACATATGAATGAATTTGAACTTGATACTAATTTCTTAGCTCGTCTTGAAAATTGGAGGCGGGCTTATATGGATAAATTCGATAGAAGTGTATCTATCACTTTCGTTTTTTGTCAGTATCTCAAGGCAACAACGGAACGGCTTCACGAGACCGAAGAGGAACGAAAAAAACGAGAAGATGACGAGCTTAGATACAGAGAAGATCCGCCCGAACCTATCGACTATAAAGACGCAGACCTGCTTAATGACGTATGGCGTTCTATGCCGGATTATTTGCAATATCTGCCAGTTAAAAAGTTTATTAAGATTTTCGTTTTCGGTACTTTTCGAGAATACGAAAGAATGCGCCAACACGCCCATATTTCCAAAGGAGCTAAAGAGATTCACTGGCGTTCAAAAATCTTAAAAATCTTTAAAGAAAGAGTAGATCTTGAAAGCGATATCAGGAAACAACTTACAGGGGAATTTTAAATTATGCGTTTAGACTGGAAACTTATACGCACCATTCGTGCTCATGTCGAATCAGAAACTTTAGACGAATTCCTAGCAGATGTGGAATCTTTATCAGAGTGGAAAGAAGGCCAGCTATTATCTGAGCGTCTAGCCAACAATCAGGATAGTTCTCAACGAGTAGTATTAAAGCATGTCCAACTTCTCGCTAACGGCGGATATTTAGAGGGCGTATCCGTCCGGTGCTCTTTAGACGGTTACTATTCCTATTCCTTATCTGCTAATCCTTCCTTAACTCTTAACGGCTACTCCTTACTTGAATCGTTGCGAACTGATAACTACATTGAAAAATTAAAGAAATATGCCAAAGAAAAATGTGTACCGCTAACTATTGAAAACGTTATCGAATTAGCAAAACTCGCACTTCCTACATTGCTTCAATAGGTTTAAATTTAACAATTACCCCAAAGTAAAATTTTTTTTTATAATTAAATAAAATTTGCTGACCACATAAGTGCGTACCATTTGCCCCTGCTTAGGGGCTTTGGCATGGACAAAAGATAGGAACCTCGCTAAATCGTTCTATTCTGTAATCTGTAATCCTTCCGCAGTAAAAATAAAAGCTATGGGAGATAGTCATTTTCGAATTCACCACGCTATAGATTGGAATGCGTGCGCTCCTTGCATTCTTAACGAAAAATGGAGAAAAGTACGCCATGAGAACAAAACCTAAAATTATTCCCGACCTAGGACAGGTTGAAGCATTGGCTGCTAATGGCTTAACTCAAGAGCAAATAGCACTTGCGCTTGGAATTTCAGAAAAAACCTTATACAACAGAAAAAGGGAATTTACAGAATTTGCGGACGCAATAAAAGAGGTAAAGCCAAAGGAATCGCATTAGTAACTAATGCTTTAATGACCGAGATTAAAACCGGAAACACGGCAGCTATGATTTTCTTTCTCAAAACCCAAGGCGGTTGGAAAGAAACAATTAAGCAGGAACTAACGGGCGCAGACGGTGCGCCGATTGAAGTTAATGCGAAAACAGTTGAAAACTTAAGTAACGAGGAACTAATGAAAATTGCGCAACTCAACGATAACACGTGAGCAAGCGATACATGAACTAAAACGCCGTGCGTCTAGGCAGTCTTTATCTGCTTTTATCACGTTTACTAAAAGGGATTACTTACTCGGGTGGGTGCATAAGGAAATATGCGATACGTTGGATAAGTTCTTAGAAGACGTACAAAACAAGAAGTCGCCAAGGGTAATTATTTGTTTACCCCCAAGAAGCGGAAAAAGTGAGATAGTTTCTAGACGTTTTCCAGCTTATGCCCTCGGACGTAATCCAGAATTACAGATAATCGCAACTTCTTATAGTTCTGATTTATCACAACGCTTTAATAGAGACGTACAGCGCATTATTGATGATGAAGCGTATTTTGAAGTATTCCCGGAAACAACCTTAGCGGGTAAAAAAGCTAATTCCGAAACAAGAGGTTCATACATTAGAACCTCTGATTTATTTGAGATAGTAGGACATACTGGCGTATATCGTTCCGCTGGCGTTGGTGGAGGCATTACCGGCCAAGGTGCGGATATCTTACTTATTGATGACCCGTTAAAAGACCGAGCCGAGGCAAATAGTGCCACTATTAGAAATTCTATTTGGGACTGGTATACGTCTACAGCTTATACACGATTAAGTCCGGGAGGAGGTGTAATTGTAATGGCTACAAGGTGGCACCCAATTAAAGATGATGTTCCCGTACTTACTTCTCAAGGGTGGAAAAAACACGGAGAATTACAAGTTGGAGATGAAATTTTTGGATTACAAGGAAATCTTATAAAGGTTACTCATATAGGCTCAAAAGTATGGTGTGACCATAAAGCCCAAACAAGAACAGAAAGTATTATTTGTGGAGCGAATCATCCTTGGCCAGTAAAAAGTCGCCCTGAACATAATTATGTTTTACGACAATCAAAAGAGTTATTAGGAAAGAAAAGAACCTTTCCTCATATTCAATGTTTAGATTATGGAAAAGATGAAGATTTACCTATTAATCCTTACTGGCTTGGTTTATGGTTAGGAGACGGTTCTAAATCCGGCCCTGATATCCGGTGCGGACATGGATATACCTTTCATTGTGAAAATACTGGTTATCAATTTACTAGAGAAACAGATTCTGAGGGTAATTTTGTTTATCGTTATAGACACCAAGGACTAAGAAAAAAATTAGTTGAGTTGGGTGTTTTATTCAACAAACATATCCCTCGTAAATATCTACAGGCTTCAAAAAGAGAGCGATTATTGTTATTAGCTGGTTTGATTGATTCAGACGGAGACAGATCAGTAAATCTAAATCGATTCGCTAATACTAACAAGAGACTATTTGAAGAAGTCCAAGAGCTTATTCATTCTTTAGGAATGGTAAGTAACAATCCTGAGGTCGTGAATAAAAAAGGAACGTTAGCGAAAGACGGATATATTCGTAATTTCGATTGTTATCGATTGAGTTTTTCACCTACAGTAGATATTCCTTGTAAGGTTGCTTATAAGCACGTAATACCGAGGAAAGAGAAAGATAGGCAGGTTATTTTTTGTAAAGCCTCACAAGAAGAATCCGGGTGGGGGCGTTGCATTACTACAACTGCTAAAGACGGCATTTATTTAGTCGGCAAGTCATTAATTCCAACACATAATTGTGATGATCTAATTGGTCGGCTAATAGAAAATATGACTGTCGGCGCAGGTGATACTTTTACAGTAATCAACTATCCGGCTATTGCAGAAAATGACGAACCGCACCGACATAAGGGTGAGGCTTTACACCCTGAGCGTTACGACTTAAACCAATTAGAGAAAATTAGAAAAACGATCGGTTCTCGTGATTGGGCTGCTTTATACCAGCAGCACCCCGTTCCTGATGGAGGTGCGATTTTCAAAGATGAATGGTTCAAATTCTGGACGCCTACCAGTTTGCCGCCCAAGTTTGATACTACTTTGATTTCTTGGGACATGACTTTCAAAGACTCCAAAAATGCCGACTATGTTGTGGGTCAAGTTTGGGGTAAAAAGTCAGGTTGTTACTACCTTCTGGATCAGGTGAGGGGTCAATGGGACTTTGTGAAAACCCGTGAGATGTTCTTACAATTGTCGGCAAAGTATCCTAAAGCGTTGCGCAAACTGGTTGAAGACAAGGCCAACGGATCCGCGATTATTTCCGAACTGAAAAAGACAATATCGGGAATTATTCCGATTACTCCGAGAGAATCTAAAGAATCAAGAGCTAACGCAGTCACTCCGTTCTTCGAAGCGGGCAATGTGTATTTTCCCGATAAAACGGTTTTTCCATGGGTGGACTCATTGATTGCCGAGTTTTTATCTTTCCCTGCGGGCTCTCACGATGATTGTGTCGATAGCACCACTCAGGCCCTTAACTATTTCCGTGAGCATTCGGGATTGCTATTGGATTCCGCAACCATGAAGGCACTACGAACGCCTCCGAGGTTCTAACAAATTATTTTTTAATTGTCATGACTGAAAAGAATGAAAAAGTAACAACCGCAATGAAGCGGGCTTTGGATGAAGCAACATCTCCTTACGTAGAGCCACGTACAGGCGTTGATCTCTCAAGAGTCAGGAATCTATGCGGACTTCCTAAAACGCTTGCTACGGCCTTTGTTGATAAGGAATCGAAAGAATCTCAAAGACTCGCACAAGATGACGGAGCAAGTGTTTTTCATTCCTCCCTGACTCAACATGCCATGGACTTGGGACAATTCCCCATGACTTCTTTTGTGGGTTATGGAGTATTACAGCAGATTGCGCAGAATGGAATGATTCGGACCTGCATTCAAACCGTAGCAGATGACATGTCCAGACAATGGATCCAAGTAACTGGAGGCGATAATTCGGACCCTAAAAGACTTCAGGAAATCCAAGATTGCATAGACAAGAAATACGGGTTACAGGGACTTTTTAATAAGGTATTTTCGACCGTTGGTTACATGGGAGGTTGTTTTCTTTTCATCGATACAAATCAGCGGGAGGAAACGAAAAACTTAAGCCTGCCTTTAGCAATCAATGACAAATCGGCCGAGATTCAGAAAGGCTCAGAAGTCTCTTTTGTTTTGATTGACCCGATAAACGTTTCACCTGCCATGTATAACGCCTTTGATCCTCTCAAGGAGGATTACATGAAGCCTGATTCATGGTTCGTGATGGGTAAAAAGGTTCACGGCTCACGGCTTATGCGTTTTGTAGACAATGAACCGCCTCTTCTTTTGCGACCCGCTTACAACTTTTTGGGAATTCCGCAAGCTCAAATTCTCTGGGATTACGTTCTTCATTGGAACAAGGCCCGTGAAGAAGGCGTAGGAATTCTCGAAAAACTAAACTTCATGGTCTACAAGACGAACTTAGGTGAAGCGATTGAAGCTGGCGGCTTATCTATGCTTGACCAAAAGGTTGCATTAGTTAACCGTTACCGCTCTAACAAGTCCTTAGTCGTTTGTGACAATGAAGAAGACTTTCAAAACATTACTCTTACGATCGGTGGCGTTACCGACATAATCCGGCAACAATTTGAGTTCATTGCGTGTTTAAACCGTACGCCTGCGGTCAAACTTTTAGGCATTTCACCTAGTGGATTTAATGCGACTGGGCAATCGGATATTCGGAATTATTACGACCATATCAGGGCAAAACAAGAGCTCTATCGGAATCAAATAACAAAAATCATCCAAATTATTCAAATCCAACTGTTCGGAGAAATAGACCCTTCGATTGATTTTGTGTTCAATGAACTCAATCAGGATGACGAAGACTCAATGGCAATGACTGCGAAAACCAAGATTGACGGTGCTAGTGTTTTGCAGGACCGCAATGTTATCTCAGCCGAAGAAGTCAGGGAATACGTTAGAAAAGATCCAACAATGGGATTTGACTTTTTATCTGAAGAGCTTCCTGAACCCATGGATGGAAAACTTGAAACCGATGACCCATCAATGATGAACAATTCGATGATGGAGTTTTTGAAGGCACGGGAACAACAGAGTGTGCCTCAAAACACACCACAAAAGGAAGAAAAAGTGAAAGAGATTGATGACGTAGACAAAGCTGGAGCCGTTTATTAACGCTCAAATACCAAACCAAAAGCAAAACCGCCAAGAGGTACGAACTCGAGGCGGTTTTTCGTTAAATAAATTACATCAAAACACTTTTATAAGTTGATTCTTAAAATGATCTCAAAAGAAACAGAGCTCTGTATGCCTGCTCTTATTGCTAGGTGGATTGGTTTAGGTATCCTAATTGCCGTCTTTTGGATAATTGTTGTTTTTGCTTATCGCTTTACTTTCAATGTATAACTATGAAGCCAAAAGTTTCAAGAGCCGTTGAGTACAGCAAAGGAACAGATCTCAAGTTCAGAAAGAAACTAGAAACGTTTCTAAAGCAATTTCAAAAACAGCTGATAAACGAGTTCATTCTTTCAATGGCTGATGAACAAACCATTCCAGAAACAACCACAATGGCAAAAGATGAAAGTCTTACCTTTCGTCCCAAGAACCCTTTTGATGAAGCCAATTTGAAGCGAATCAAGGGAAAAATTAACAAGGAGATTCTTAGGGACCCTGAAGGGTTCAGGCTTAGGCTAGACGACTTTATCGCTAAAAACATGGTTCGTTGGGTTGGTGTTGGTAACACTCACGGTCGAAAAATAGCAGATTGGTACGTTCGCAATTTGGCTAAGGATTTATCTCTGGCTCAAAAGAGAGGCTTTTTGGCAGCAGGAATTAGGCCTGATGTTTTTAAAAAATTTTGGAGTCAGGATAAGAACATCGGCAACTTTTATGTCTCACCTAAAGTAAGCCAGAACTTTCAAAACATGGTCAACGAAACAACGGGCTTGATTACCAACATGGCAACTAACGAGCTAGCACAAGTGCGGGCTGCATTCATGGACGTTTTTTCAGGCGGTGGAACTCTTTCAAACGTTACCGATGTTTTGAACAAAATGGAAAACGTCAGTAAAGCCCGGGCAAAAAGAATAACGCTTGACCAAACATTAAAGCTTTCTAACCAGATTAAAACGGAAAATTGCGAAAGCCTTGGGATCACCGAGGGGATTTGGATCCACGTTCCCGGTCAATACACATCCAGAAAAACTCATATCGAAATGAACGGCAAGCGTTTTAAATTGAGTGAAGGCCTGTATGACCCCGCAGTTGGAAGAAAGGTTAAATGCGGAGAGCTTTATTACTGCCGTTGTGTTTTTCGAAGTGTGATCCCCGAAGAATTTATGTGAAAAAGATTTTTTATGAGGTAATTTTCAATGAACCATGATGAACTCAGGCGGGGGATAGCATGGGATAAAGCCGTTAGCGTCAGAGAAATTGACAACAACGGCTTTTTGCATGTTAGAAGCTCCCCGCTCACAAGGGTGCAAGTTGCTCCTTATAGAGGCGATGAAATACCTGACTGGCAAAAGTTAAAACTAAAACCCGACAAGATTTATTTTTTGTATCGCCCGGAAGAAGAGCTGAAAAAGTCCGAGACGCTTTTATCCACAAATGGTATTCCAATTCATTTGCGACACCATGATGACTATGGGAAGCCAGAGAGCAAATACACGAGAATCGGATCAACTGGAACCGATGCAAGATTTCACTACCCTTTCTTAGAGAACTCCCTTCACATTCACGATGAGGACGCAAAAAAGCGGATTGAGGACGGCTCAATGAAGGAGTTATCTCTTGGTTACAACTACGAGCTGGATCCAACACCGGGTAAAACACCAGAAGGTCAACCCTACGATTTTGTAATGCGGAATATCCGCGCCAATCACCTTGCACTTGTTGAAAACGGACGAGCAGGCGCACAGGTTTGTGTACATGATTCGTCCGAAAAACTTTTTGAGGAAAATAAAATGGCTGATACTGAAAAAGTCGTTGAAAAAACCGAAGCTGAAAAAGAGCAGACACAAACTAGTGCTCATGATGAAGACAAAAACGCAAAAATCGAACAACTTGTAGCCCAACTTTCGGCGTATGGCATGAGTGAAGAAGAAGTTAAAAAACTTCGTGACTCGTTGCAAGATTTGGCGTATTCCCACGCTACTGGCGATGAAGGGCTTGAGGAAGAAAAAATCGAAGCTAAAGATGATGACTTTGAAGAAGAATTCAAAGATCCAAAATTCAAAGCAGGCTTTGAGGCGGGAGTTCGTTATGGTGAAAAGCGTGAAAAAGCCGACCCCGCACGTATTGATTCCGACCATGAGCGTGAAGGTGAAGAACGTTACCTCGAATCTCACGATGAGGAAAACAAACTAATTCAAGACGCAATTAAAGCTTGTGGACTTGATTCAGAATCTCCAGAGGTTCAAAAGGCGTTTGCTGAAGGTGTTCGCTATGGGGAGAAACAAGACGCCAAAGATGAAGACGTTGAAAAGGTCGAAGAAAAGAAAGAAGTCATCACCGCTCAGGACACAATCCAGAAAGTGAAACAGGCCATCATTGCCGAACAGAGAGCAATTGAAGAATGCGCTCCGATTCTCGGAAAGATCCGCTTAGGAGCTTATGACTCTGCCTCTTCCATCTATCAGGACGCTTTGAAGAAAGTGGGTATTAAAGGCGTAGCCCGTGATCATGCTCTTTCAACTTTTAGAGGCTATATGAAAGGCCGTTCTTCAAGTTCAAAAGGCATAGCCAAAGATTCCGCAGTGGATTCCAAACCAACCGCCTTAACTTCTCTTCTTAACAATGTCGGTTGCTAATTTTTAAATTTTTTTGGAGATTTCAATATGTTGCAGAAAAAAGTAGGTCTCTATCCGAGTATCGGATTTCCTGGCCAGCAAGTCGCCTTTAATCAGGCCGTATACACGGCTGAGAACTTTATGAGCGATGGAACTTGCAAAGCAGGCTCCTTTGCCTTCAGAAAAGCACCTCAAGATGCAGGTACGGCCGTTCAGTTCGGCATTGCCTCCCTGACTGGTCAAACTGGCGATAAAGTCTTGGGGCTCGTTGAAAGAAACATCATAGGTTCGGGAAATCTGAACATCACCGATGACGAAGCTAACACTTTTGAGAATGGTGCAGAAATCACCATCGCAACCAGAGGCGATTATTACATCATTGCTCCTTCAGCCGCCACAATCGGTCAAGCCGTTCTTTGTGATCCCACCACTGGCGCCATCACTTTGGGAACAGCAGGCGCAACCAATGACACGGGATGGACCGTTTTCTCCGAGGGTGCCGAGGGTGAACCTATCATCATCGTAAATCACGGCGTGAGTGTTTCTACAGCTTCAGCCTAATCAATCAATTTCAAATTTTTTTTTGAGGAAAACATGTCTAAACTAGATTTTGAACTTGCGAAACAGCGAGGAATTCGCTCCGCATATGATTCAGCCCAATTCATGCCTTACCATGAAGATGGGCATGGAAATATCATCATTGAAAAAGATTTTGCCGTGAAAATGGCTCACGACTCTATCACGGCTCCAAGTGTCAATGTGCCGGTAATCTTCACAACCTTCATGGACCCGCAGATTGTGAAAGTCTTATTTGCCGTCCAGAACGCAACAAAGATTTTCCCTGAAGAACGCCGTGGAGATTGGAGTTACAAATTTGATACCTTTGCGGTTGAAGAAATCGCAGGTAAGGTAACGCCCTACTCTGATTTCGCAGAAAACACCTCTTCAGACGTGAATTACAACTACTATTCACGTGAGAATTTCCTTTTCCAAACAGTCATCAAATACGGAGATCGTGAAGTTGCAACAACTGCAAGAGCTAAGATTGACTTGGTAAGCGGAAAACAGCGTTCAGCCGCCGCAGTTATGGCTATCGCTCATAACAAATTCTTCCTCTATGGCGTAGCAGGAAAACAGAATTACGGTCTTTTGAACGACCCTAATTTGAATCCGTCAATAACTCCAACGTCTGTAGATGGAAAATCAACTTGGGAAGAAAAAACAGCTGCAAAACCAGATCAAACAGCTAACATCGTTTATCAGGACGTTGCTAAATTGTTTGCGGAATTAGCCGCTAACAATGGAGGTCTTGTAGACGCTAACTCTCCATTGATTCTTGCCATTTCAAACAAGATGGCCGTTTATCTGACAACACCTAATCAGTTCGGTTTAACTGCGATGACAATGCTCAAGCAGAACTTCCCGAACTTAGAGGTTGTACAGCTTCCTGAATTGTCCACCAATGCGGGCGAAATGCTCTTTATGACGGTTCCTGAATTGCTCGGAGAAAAAACAGGTATTAATGCCTTCTCAGAAAAATTCTTTATGGGTCGTGTCATTCCTGAAATGTCATCGTATAAACAAAAAGTTGTCGGTGGCACTTGGGGCGCCATTATCAAGCGTCCTTCTTTGGTAGCAACAATGCTTGGAATCGGCTAAGCCTTTCGATTTTTTCAAGCCAAGAGTTTTTTACTCCAATTTTGTTAACTGCATGAGGGTGCAAGTCTGCGCCTTCATGCTTTTTTTTGAATTCAAGATGACAACTGCAAAAACCAACACACGCAAGACTTCAACAGTCAAGAAAAACGCACCTGAGATCATTGTTAAAGAATCAGCGCCTGAAGAACTGAACAATTTCGACAAGAAAGGCAAAAAGATAGCCGAAAAGATTTCAGGCGAAACCGTGATTATTTCTTGCTCCTTACCTCACGGACTGAAATTTGATGATGTTCCTGATCGAAAAGGAGGATTCAAGACAATCGTATTTCCGGGCTTGAATGATTCTTTGAAAGGGAAAAAAACAGGAATTCTCTTAGGTGCTGGATATGCTTGCACCAAGACCCTTGCAAAAGAGGATTGGGAAAACATCAAGAAAAAACACGGAAAGGAAAGAGCTTTTCAGTCATGGAACGGCCTCCCGCCATGTTTATATGAATTGAAGAACAAGGATGAATGGGACCAGAAACAAGATGAAATCGCACAACAGGATCATGGTTTAAACCCGATTGACCCTGAATCTGTTGGCGTTGAAGCAAGAAAAGACGAACAGTAGAGACAACGACTATGCAGCTTGTAATTTTTGACCCCGAGGCGTTCAGAAAACGTTACCCCCGATATACGGATGAAGTGAAATACCCTGATGAGCTATTGCAAGTCTACTTTGAAAGCGCAAGCGTGTTTGTCGGGAATACTCCTAATGATATTCGTTACCCCTACGATCCCTCCCGTGGGATTTATGAACGTGAATTGTTTCTGTTTCTTGTGATGTGCCATCTTTTGACTCTGGAAACAAACGAGGAAAACGGTGCGCCAGTGGGTCGAATTTCAAGCGCAAGTCAAGGAAGTGTATCTACTTCTTTTGACTTGTTGAAAACAAATAGCTATTTGGGCGATTGGTGGAATCAAACGCCGTGTGGCGCTAGGTATTGGGTTCTGACAATGAAGTACAGAATTGGAGCAAGAATCAACGCAGGCAATACATTTCATCCTTGGGGTTGATTAAATCCGAAAGAAAAGCGAAACCCGTAAGAGTTAGTGGCTCAAGCTACATTACATGATTTCAGGAAAAATGACTTTTAGAAAATTGCTTCTTTGGCTAGCAGTTATTCCACTGGTCGGAGTATGTTGGATGGTTTTTGGAATAGCTTACAAAGCATTTTTGATGATGACTTACGTCTATGACCATTTACCCTCTCTTCTACCTTTAATTTTTAAATAACTTGATTATGGGAATTTCGATTAAATCAAACGGCGCTTTTGAGCAATTGCGAAAAAAGCTAACCGCCGAAAAAGGAAAGAAGGTTGAGATTGGATTCTTTGACTCTAAAAAAGCCACCATAGCAAGTTACCTTGAGTATGGATGGGTCCAAAGAATTACACCGAAACAAGCAGGATATTTCAGGGGAATTCACAGAGTCAATTTGAAAGCCGGAAATACGCTCTATATGCCGCCCCGCCCTTTTATGCGAGGAACTTTTGAGGCGAAACACAAAGAATGGATTGGGTTAGCTCAGAAATTTTTTAAAAATCGGTTAGATGTAAATGCAACTTTAGAAATTCTCGGAAATCGAGCAGTGGAAGATATTCAGGCTTCAATCCTGAAGGGTGGAACCGGTAAAGAACAATTTGCACCTAGGAGCCCGCTTACAATGGCTTTGATTGAAGCGAATCTAAAGGACGAAAATCACAAAACCGATGGAACGCCAAACACTTCGCAAACAACAAAACCGCTTTATCGGTCTGGCTCCCTATTTTCAGCACTAACATTTCGAATGGTAGACAAATGAGTTTAAATCTGCACAACATTGTACGAGGAGCAATTAACCGAAACTTTCCAGATCAAAAATTGAAACTCTTTCGGTCAATTGGTCAGGAAAATGTCAATGGGATTATCACAGCGATTCACGAGCCGCCGATAGAGATTAAGGGAAATTTTCAGAGTGAAGGTGATACGGCTTTGGCTCATGCGAACTTAGCAGGTCAAAACTCCATCATCAGAAAACTTTATCTTTATGCTGATGACAATTGGAAAACCAAACCTTACGGATTATTTAGACCATTAGCCCGCACTGGCGACTACGTTCAGGATGAAGCTAATAATTTTTGGCTTGTTACGGCGGTTCTAGAAGATTTTTCTCATGTCGGTTGGGAAAGCCTACGGTGTACCATGCAGCAGACGGAACCTGATATTTACATCAAAGAACCTGAAGACTCGGAGCCTGATAATCCTGATAAATCAGAAGAAATTGATGTCTCTAACCTCCCGGGCGAACTAATTTACGAAGTGACGGATTAAAAATGGCAATAAAAAAGTACACCCCAAAAACCGCTCCGCCAGTCCAAGAGACAATGACAGGAAAAGGCATTAAAAATAGCCTACAAGCCGATTTAATACAAGCGATTACTGATTATCTTGTTGAGTATTGTTTACCGTCCATTCCTGCCAAAAATATCTTTTACGGCAATCAAAACGATATTAGCTTGCCAAAAGAGAACGATTACATCATTTTCAGCTACCTTAGTTCGGTACGGCACGGAACAAACACCGTATCTTGGGAGCCTAAAGAAAGCAACTTCATAGAGTTAGAAGAAACTGTTGAGTTTCTCTTTCAGGTTGACTTTTTCGCAGATACTTCAAACGGAAAAAGTGGCATGAGTGCAATGCAAAGAGCACAAACAATTGAAGCCATATCACGTTCTTCTTTTGGAGTTGATTTTTTCAATAAATACGGTTTGAGTTTGCTTTATGCCGATGAACCACGAGATTTAACTTTTATAGGTGAC
>UMDC01025358.1_pt1 | contig 16087 bp, 10 predicted proteins | sample 1964391 | NCBI WGS metagenome assembly UMDC01 (sample SAMEA4835984, study PRJEB28245) | human gut metagenome | biome: gut microbiome; material: fecal sample | place: Denmark | collected 2008 | reverse complement strand
CGGCAGCTCGTCCGAAGCCACGAAAGAAGGCGATGCAGACCTCATCGGACGTTCGGATATCCGCATCGAGAACCGCCGCATGACGCCCGAGGCCCTCTGGGCCATGGGACGCATCGGAAGTGTAACCCCTTCGCCCGACGCCAAGCAGGTGGCTTACACCGTGAGCTACTACAGTGTACCCCAGAACAAGAGCAACACCGAACTTTTCGTGATGAACGCCGACGGCAGTGCCAATACGCAGCTGACCCGCACCACGTGGCACGAAGGCCAGCCCACCTGGATCAAAGGCGGCTCGAAACTGGCCTACCTGAGCAGTGAAAGCGGCAGCAGCCAGGTGTGGGAAATGAACCCTGACGGAACGGAACGCCGTCAGCTCACCGACTATGAAGGCGACATCGAAGGTTTTGCCTTCAGCCCCGACGAGAAACGCCTGCTCTTCATCGCCCAGGTGAAGACCGTGCCCAGCACACAAGACAAATATCCCGACCTGGACAAAACAACAGGCATCATCGTCACCGACCTGATGTACAAGCACTGGGACGAGTGGGTAACGACTGCTCCCCATCCGTTTGTAGCCGACTTCGACGGATCGGCCATCAGCAACGTGCAGGACATCCTCGAAGGCGAACCCTACGAAAGCCCCATGAAGCCTTTCGGCGGTATCGAGCAAGTGGCCTGGAGTCCCGACGGCAAGGAAGCGGCCTACACCTGCCGCAAGAAGACCGGTCTCGAATATGCCATCTCCACAAACTCGGACATCTATATTTATGACGTAGCCAGCAAACAAACCCGCAACATCACCGAGGAAAACAAGGGCTACGACACCAATCCGCAATACTCGCCCGACGGCCGCTACATTGCCTGGCAGAGCATGGAGCGCGACGGTTACGAAGCTGACTGGAACCGCCTTTTCATCATGGACCGTCAGACAGGCGAAAAGAAGTTCCTCAGCCAGGCCTATCCCTCGAACGTTGACTCCTTCGTGTGGAATGACGATTCAAAAGGCATCTACTTCCTGGGCGTATGGCACGGCGAAGAACAAATCTATTACATCGCCCTCGACCAACCCGAACAGATAGTACAACTCACCGAAGGCATGCACGACTACGGCTCCATCGCCCTCTGCGGCAACAAGCTGATGACCACCCGCCACTCCATGAGCATGGCCGACGAAATCTATGCCGTAAACAAAACGCGCAAAGGCGATGCCTTCGCGCAGGCCACGCAGCTGACCACCGAAAACAAGCACATCTACGACCAGCTCGACATGGGCCGCGTAGAAGGCCGCTGGATGAAGACCACGGACGGCAAGCAAATGCTGACGTGGGTTATCTATCCGCCCCAGTTCGATCCCAACAAGAAGTATCCTACCCTGCTCTTCTGCGAAGGAGGCCCGCAGAGTCCCGTCAGCCAGTTCTGGAGCTACCGCTGGAACTTCCAGATCATGGCGGCCAACGACTACATCATCGTGGCTCCCAACCGCCGTGGCCTGCCGGGCTTCGGAGTGGAATGGAACGAGGCCATCAGCGGTGATTACGGAGGCCAGTGCATGAAGGACTACTTCACCGCCATTGACGAAATGGCCAAGGAACCGTTTGTCGACAAGGACCGCTTGGGATGCGTAGGTGCCAGTTTCGGAGGCTTCTCCGTCTATTGGCTGGCCGGACACCACGACAAGCGTTTCAAGGCCTTCATCGCTCACGACGGCATCTTCAACATGGAGATGCAATACCTGGAGACGGAAGAGAAATGGTTTGCCAACTGGGACATGGGCGGTGCCTACTGGGAGAAGGACAACGCCATAGCCCAACGCACCTTCGCCAACTCGCCGCACAAGTTCGTAGACAAGTGGGACACGCCCATCCTCTGCATCCACGGCGAAAAAGACTACCGCATCCTGGCCAACCAGGCCATGGCAGCCTTCGATGCCGCCAAGATGCGCGGCGTGCCGGCCGAACTGCTGATCTATCCCGACGAGAACCACTGGGTACTGAAACCCCAGAATGGCGTGCTGTGGCAGCGCGTATTCTTCGACTGGCTGGACAAGTGGCTGAAGAAATAGGAAACGGAAACGTACAAAAAGAGGCACCGGAAGATGCCTCTTTTTTATATGATATAAACAGCTGTCGTCACACCGACATATATTCCTGCCCCATATAGAAATCGGGGAAGGACAAGCCTCCCAACGTGAAACACAAAGCAAACACCACCGCACTGACTATCCAGAGTATCAACAGCGTCCACTTCAACCCACCGGCCATAGGCTGCCATTTCAACAGATTACGGAACAGGGCATGCAGCAGGCTGAACAACGGAATGGCTACCAGCAGAATACCGGCAATGTACATTGCAATGGCCTCGAACGGTGAAGCCGGCAACACAAAGTCCATTGTAGGGAAAAGCGAGAACAGGGCCGCTCCACCGCCTACAGCCACCATGATAGCCGCAAACAGCAAAGCGACAAACGCAATGCCTAAAGCAAACAGCACCGGGCTACAGATAATAATCAGGACAATCAGTCCCACTTTCAGAATCCATCCGGCCAGCGTCACCAGCGCATCACCAATCCGCTGCAACAGTGTACGGGACTTGTCGGAACGCATGTAGCTGTTCACGCCGTCAGCCATCCGTTCGAAACCTCCGGTCACCGTCTTGCCAATGTTCTCCACCGTTACCGCCTCGCCGTGCATACTCAGCTTCTCGGCAGCTGTGCGCGCCTCAGGGATAATCAGCCAACAAACAATATAAATAGGGATCAGCGTGCCGTAACCGAAAATCAGAATGACGAACAGCAGCAGACGCACCAACGTCGTGTCCCAGCCCAGATAAGCCGCCAGACCGCTGCACACGCCTCCCAACATCTTGTCATCCGGATTACGGAACAGCCTGCGACGTACCTTTACTGTCTCCTCGTTCCGTGTCCACGAGCCGGCTCCATATCCTCCGGCATTTCCCGCCGTATGGCTTGCTTCGTCCGCATCATCCATTTCTTCGGGCTTGCCCATACGTGCTATTACTTCTTCTACATCGCCCAAGGTAATCACTTGGCGATTTCCAGCCAGTTTCTCGGCCAGCAGTTCGGAAATGCGGCGTTCGATGTCGTCTACAATCTCGTCCGCACCAGCTTCCTTGCGGAAGTGCGACTTCAGGTTCATCAGATAATTATCCAACAGACGGTAGGCATCCTCATCGATGTTGAACACCGTTCCGCCCAGATTTACAGTCAAAGTTTTTTTCATTGTGATATGTTTGTTTTAAAAGTTTCCGATATTCATTTTCATTTTTAGTTCCGGCGAATATGTTCCACCGTTTCGTTCAGTTCTTGCCAGGCAGTCTCCAGCTCCTGTAAGAAGCTCTCTCCCTTCGCTGTCAGCCGATAATATTTTCGGGGTGGTCCCTGTGTCGATTCTATCCACTCATATCCCAGCAGGTCATCGTTCTTCAGACGCGTCAGCAACGGATAGAGCGTTCCCTCCACTACAATCAGCCTGGCTTCTTTCAGTTTCTGAATGATGTCGGAAGCATAGGCCGGCTCCTTGTGCAGCAACAGCATGATGCAATATTCCAGCATCCCTTTACGCATCTGCGACTTTACATTGTCTACATTCATACTTTATCTTCTTAATCGTTTGGTTTACTTGCTTATTTTGCATGGCACAAATATATGTATAATATAAGTACCTTGCATTACATAATACTATATATTAGTATATATTAACGCAGAAAATATCTGTATACATTCGGATTGAAGAGTAGAAAGAAAACATCTTTTTATCGTATCAGTTTGCACATCCCGGAAAATGTTGATACCTTGCAGGAAAATTTGAATACATAGAAACAATGACCCTACCATTAAGAAAGACTTATACACACATTCTGTGCCTGGGAATAGCCTGCTGCACTCTTTCCCCCGCTATGGCACAAAAGGCTGACCAGACCTTGAAAGAAAAGTATCGGAAAGAAATAACCTCCTTTTTCGACCAACGACTGAAAGATGATACAATCACTTTCAGTACAGCCATCCGTATGAAATGGAAAGAAACAGACGACATGAAGCAGGCTGTATGGCAACTATGGAAGGAATCCAATGAAGCTTTCAAAGAAGAAAAACTGCCTGCTCTCTCCCCCCTCTCAGATCAATCGGCAAGCAGTTGGAAGCTGCCCCAGGAATTGGAACCACATGCCACGTTGAATTTCTACTGGGGATGGAAGAAAACGGCTGAATCAACAAGCACTGAACAACGACTCCCCCTGTTCCTCTACCTTCACGGCTCCGGCCCCAAAGCACAGGAATGGGCTACCGGACTGAAGATATGCAGCCGCTTTGACGATGCACCCTCCATCTACTTCATCCCACAGATACCCAACGAAGGTGCCTACTACCGCTGGTATCAACGCGCCAAACAATACGCCTGGGAAAAACTCCTTCGTCAGGCGCTGCTGTCTGAAGAGATCAATCCCGATCGTATCTACGTATTCGGCATCTCTGAAGGCGGTTACGGCAGCCAGCGGCTTGCCTCGTTCTATGCCGACTATTGGGCGGCCGCAGGTCCTATGGCAGGCGGCGAACCCTTGAAGAACGCTCCAGCCGAAAACCTGAGCAACACAGCTTTCTCCCTCCGCACAGGTGCTGAAGACAAAGGCTTCTACCGCGACCGTCTCACCCGTTACACTGCCGAAGCGCTGGACAGCTTACAACATCTTTATCCCGACCGCTATAAGCACTGGATAGAACTGATCCCTGGTCGCGGACATCACATCGACTACTCGCCCACTACTCCCTGGCTGAAACAACATGTCCGCAATCCCTACCCCAAACACTTCTGTTGGGAGAACTTCGAAATGGACGGACGCTACCGTCAGGGATTCTACAACCTACGCGTGGAGCAACGTTCGAATGCCGACAGCAATACACGCACCCGCTACACACTGGACATTGAAAGCAACCAGATTTCATTGGCCATTGACGAAGTGACCTACCGTACTACAGAAATCGATCCGCAATGGGGCATTGAACTGAAATTCACTAAAACGTACCAACCTGCCCAGCGAGGAAAGGTAACGATCTATCTCTGCTCCGAACTAGTAGACCTAGACAAACCAGTCACACTGACAGTCAACGGACGCACTGCATTCAAAGGCCGCGTAAAACCCGACGTGAAGCATCTGGTGAACAGTTGCGCCACCTTCTTCGACCCGCAGCGCCTCTATCCCGCCGCTATCGAAGTGGATCTGGAAACGCTGGAACAACTATAATCTGACAACCGAGAACACATTTTGTCGAACCATTAAAATACAAACACGCAATGTTTACCATTCGAAAAGCAGATACTGCCGACTGCCAGCTCATCAACAAGCTGGCCTGGCAAGTTTTCCCTGAAACCTACAAAGACATCCTGACCCCAGCACAGATTGACTACATGATGGACTGGATGTATTCTCCTGAAAACATCCGCAAGCAAATGGAAGAAGAAGGCCACGTCTACCTGCTGGCCTACGAAGAGTGCGAAGCAGCGGGCTACGTATCCGTCCAGCCCGAAAGCGAAGACCTCTTCCACCTCCAGAAGATTTATGTGCTGCCCTACTTCCAGAAAGCACACTGCGGCAGCTTCCTTTTCCGTGAGGCCATCAAGTACATCAAGGAAGTACATCCCGCTCCCTGCCGCATGGAGCTCAACGTGAACCGCCACAATCCTGCCCTCGGCTTCTACCAACACATGGGTATGACGAAGGTACGTGAAGGTGATTTTCCTATCGGTAACGGCTACTACATGAATGACTATATCATGGGAATGGAGTTATAAAGAAAGTGGGGCAGGAAAATCCTGCCCCACTTTCTTTATATCCTTATATCAATATCAATTAAGCTACTTTTTCCAATTTCTTCATTACAGAGAAGATGAACAGAGCAGCCAGCAAGCAGAGGCCCATCAAAACGCCCCATACGATCCACAGGTTAAGATCGCCCCACAACCAGGCTGCAACGGCTGTCAGATAGTTACCGATGGCAGTAGCCACAAACCAGCCACCCATCATCATACCCTTGTACTTCGGAGGAGCCACCTTCGATACGAACGAGATTCCCATCGGAGAAAGCAGCAATTCACCAAATGTCAATACCAGATAAGTAGACACCAACCAGTTGGGCGATACGAACGTAGCTGTACCAGCCTCTACGGCAGCAGCCTGAGCATTAGGAGTCAGCAGACCAAAGGAAGCAAACATCATCAGTACATAACCGCAGGCAGCCACCAGCATACCCAAACCGATCTTACGAGGAGCAGAAGGTTCTTTGCCCTTACGTGCCAGCGAACCGAAGATTGCCATTGATACCGGTGTCAGCGCTACTACAAAGAAGGGGTTGAACTGCTGGAAGATAGGAGCATCCACCGGCGTAGCACCCTCGATAGCGGAATAACGATATACCAGGAAGAGGACTGCCAGCAGGATAACGACACCCGAAATAACCTTGCCCTTACCCGTCTTCGACTGGAAGAGAGAGAACAGAGCATATACGATGAAGATGACAGCTACCAGATTCCACACGCTGAACATCATGCTCTCGAGTCCGACTGAACTCTTGGCTGTAAATTCATCGGCAAAATATGTCAGTGTCAAACCGTTCTGATGGAAAGCCATCCAGAAGAAAATAACCACGGCAAATACCAGGCAGAGAGCCACGATACGGTCTTTCGTCTCGCGCGGAGAAAGCTCTTCGACAGCTGCGTCCTGCTTGCTGCCGGCTTTCTTGCCGCTGCCTTCTACATGCTTGAAGGTGCTACGGAAACCGTAATAGATAGCCATGGACACAATCAGTGACACGCAAGCCACGGCGAAAGCAAAGTGATAGGAGTCGTTTACACTCACACCCCAGCTTTTCTGAGCATATTCCATCATGGCTACAGCTGCTGTAGGAGCAAACAAGGCGCCGATGTTGATGGCCATATAGAAAATACTGAAAGCCGAATCGCGCTTGGAAGCATATTCGGGTGAGTCATACAGATTGCCCACCATTACTTGCAAATTGCCTTTGAACAAACCCGTTCCGCTGCTGATAACCACCAGTGCAGCAAACATGGCGATCATTCCCATCGTACTGCTGCCCAACGGGAGTGCCAGCAGCACGTAGCCTGCAAACATGGCGACGATACCGATCTTCACCATCTTGCCGTAACCGAACTTGTCGGCCAGAATACCACCGATGAACGGGAGGAAATAAACTAATGCCAGAAACGTAGAATAAATAGTGCCGGCCATGGCTGCCGACAAACCGAAGTTGGCCTTCAGAAACAAAACGAAGATGGCCAGCATCGTGTAGTAGCCGAAGCGTTCGCCTGTGTTGGCGAGCGCCAAAGCATAGAGACCTTTAGGTTGCCCTTCAAACATAATGTTGTAGAAATTAAGATTAATAAATTGAGTTATTTTGCGCAAATATAAGACATTTGCCCCACATTTCCTAAAAAAGCAGACAAACTTCGGCTCCCGTTTCCCGAATCAAATCCTTCGGGTCGAGCTTCAGCTGGAGGCCGCGCTGCCCCGCACTGATATAGATGTAGGGAAACTGGAGACACGTCTCGTGGATATACGTGGGGAAAGGCTTCTTCATCCCGATGGGCGAACAGCCACCACGGATGTAGCCCGTCAGGGGCAACAATTCCTTTACGGGGATGAGGTCGCACTTCTTGTTGCCCGACACCTTGGCGGCCAGCTTCAGGTCCACTTCGTGTTCGCCGGGGATGACGCAGACGAAGTGGCCCGTCTTGTCGCCGTGCAGGATGAGGGTCTTGAACACACAATCTATATTCTCGCCCAGGCTGGCGGCTACGTGTACCGCGCTCAGGTCGCTTTCGTCCACCTCGTAGGGGATCAGTTCGTAGGCTATCTTGGCCTTGTCCAGCAGCCGGGCTGCATTGGTCTTATTGATCTTCTTCATTGTTCTTTCCTATATTTCCGAAGCAATGCATTGCTTCAATCCGTTTGTACTCTCAGTTCAACGCCTTTGTACTGCCAGTTTAATAGCTTTAAACTATCAGTTTACTGCCTTTAAACTGGCAGTTTAATCCGTATAAACTAACAGTTTATTTTCCTTAAACTAAAATAAACTCGTATTTCTCTGACAAACAACACTTTCCTGTTATATCCCTAATTCCTCTTTCAGGAACTTCGGCGTATATCCCTTGCCACTCATCGCCACCTCCTCGGGCGTGCCGCACGACAGGACTTCTCCCCCGCCCTTGCCGCCTTCGGGACCCATATCGATGATGTAGTCGGCCATCTTGATGACGTCCAGGTTGTGTTCAATGACAATCACCGTATTGCCCTTGTCCACCAACCGCTCCAGTACGTTCATCAGCACGCGGATGTCCTCGAAGTGCAGACCCGTGGTGGGCTCGTCGAGGATATAGAGTGTCTTGCCCGTGTCGCGCTTGGACAGCTCCGTGGCCAGCTTGACGCGCTGGCTTTCGCCGCCCGAGAGTGTGGTACTGGACTGTCCGAGCTTGATGTAGCCAAGGCCCACGTCCTGAATGACCTTGATTTTGTTCAGTATCTGCGGTACGTTCTCGAAGAACTCCACAGCACGGTTGATGGTCATGTCGAGCACGTCGGCAATGGACTTGCCCTTGAAGCGCACCTCCAGTGTCTCGCGGTTGTAGCGCTTGCCGTGGCACACCTCGCAGGGCACATAGACGTCGGGCAGGAAATTCATCTCTATAGTCTTGTAGCCGTTACCCTGACAGGCTTCGCAACGGCCGCCGCTCACGTTGAACGAGAAGCGTCCAGGCTTGTAGCCGCGTATCTTCGCTTCGGGCAGGCCGACGAACAGGTTACGGATGTCGCTGAACACGCCTGTATAAGTGGCAGGATTGGAGCGCGGCGTACGCCCCAGGGGCGACTGGTCGACGTTCACCACCTTGTCGATGTACTCCAGCCCTTCGATACTGTCGTAGGGCAAAGGGTCTTGCAGAGAGCGGTAGAACTTCTGCGAAAGGATAGGTTGCAGGGTTTCGTTGATGAGGGTGGACTTTCCGCTGCCCGACACACCCGTCACGCAGATGAGCTTGCCCAAGGGGAACTCCACGTCCACATTCTTCAAATTGTTGCCACGAGCTCCACGCAGCCACAGGCTGTGTCCGTTACCTTTGCGTCGCTCCTTAGGCACCTCGATGGCACGTTCACCATTCAGGTATTGCGAGGTCAGCGTATGCGTCTGGAGCATCTGGCGGGGCGTACCTTCGAACACCACTTCGCCACCCAGGCGTCCGGCCTTGGGGCCCATGTCTATCACATAGTCGGCGGCCAGCATCATGTCCTTGTCGTGCTCCACCACGATGACAGAGTTTCCGATGTCGCGCAACTCCTTCAGCGAATTGATCAGGCGCAGGTTGTCACGCTGGTGCAAGCCGATACTCGGCTCATCCAAGATATAGAGCACGTTCACCAGTTGCGAACCGATCTGCGTGGCCAGTCGGATGCGCTGGCTCTCACCGCCGGACAGGCTCATCGAACTGCGGTCGAGCGAAAGGTAGTCCAACCCCACGTCGAGCAGGAACTTCAGACGGGTGCGTATCTCCTTGAGTATCTCCACGGCTATCTGCCGTTGTTTGTTGCTGAGGTGTTCTTCTACGTGCATCAGCCATTCGTAGAGTTCACTGATGTCCATCGTGGCCAGCTCCTGAATGTTCTTGTCGTGGATGCGGAAAGAAAGAGCTTCGCGGTTCAGCTTGGCTCCATGGCACTCAGGACAGGTAGCCGTACGGGCAAACTGCTCCGCCCACTTCTGTGCCGTAGGCGAAGGGTCACGCTCCTGCAACAGCTGGATGTACTTCACCACACCTTCGTAAGTTGTGAAGTAGTCCGACGACGTACCCACCAGCTGGCTCTTGATCTTCAGCCGTTCGTCCGAACCGTTGAGTATCTCGTCGATAGCTTCATCGGGCAGGTCCTTGACCGGCGTCTTCAGATTGGCATCATACTTCTCCAACAACGCTTCGATCTGCCAGAAGATCATGCTGTTCTTATATTTTCCTAACGGCACGACGGCCCCGTTGTACACGGACAGGTCACGATCGGGGATCACCTTGTCGATGTCTATCTGGTTCACTACGCCCAGCCCCTTGCATCGGGGACAGGCGCCTTGGGGTGAGTTGAATGAGAAGTTATGGGGAGCAGGCTCCTTGTAGGACAGGCCCGTCACGGGGCACATCAGTCGCTTGCTGTAATGGCGCACGCTTTCCGTCTGTGCGTCGAGTATCATCATCAGCCCGTCGCCCTGACGCATGGCCGTAGCCACACTGCCTTTCAGTCGCGTATCGTCCTTGTCGGCTACTACCAGCTTGTCGATTACGACTTCCACATCGTGGTTCTTATAGCGATCCAGCTTCATGCCTGGAAGTGCTTCCTTCAGTTCCCCGTCCACGCGAACGTAGAGGTAACCTTTCTTCCTCACTTGCTCGAACAGTTCCTTGTAGTGTCCCTTACGGTTGCGCACCAGCGGAGCAAGCAGATAGATGCGCTTGCCTTTGTACTCCTTCAGAATGAGATCCAGAATCTGTTCCTCCGTATATTTCACCATCTTCTCGCCGCTGAGGTACGAATAGGCCTCGCCTGCCCTGGCATAGAGCAGACGCAGGAAGTCGTATATTTCGGTCGTAGTACCCACGGTAGAACGCGGGTTCTTGTTCGTCGTCTTCTGTTCGATGGAGATGACGGGGCTCAGGCCCGTTATCTTGTCCACGTCGGGACGCTCCAGATTACCCAGGAAGTTGCGGGCATAGGCCGAGAACGTCTCGATGTAACGCCGTTGTCCCTCGGCAAAGATGGTGTCGAAAGCCAGCGAAGACTTGCCGCTACCGCTCAGCCCCGTGATGACTGTCAGGCTGTTTCGCGGAATCTGTGCGTCGATGTTCTTCAGGTTGTGTACCCTGGCTCCGTAGACATTGATATATTCGTTTTCTTCTTGCATATCCGACTGCATTTTATTCAACTTGCAAAAATAAACGTTTCTTGGCGAATATCAGCTGATACTGCGCTTTTTTCGGCTTTGGAGCAACACAATATTATTTCTTAACTCAATCCTTTGGCTGAAATGCGACAGATTTGTTAACTTTGCGGCAACTTTGGGTATTATTTTTATTAAAACCGAACGAATGATTGGAATGAAAACAGCCAAACGCACCCTTTGCACCCTGTTGCTGGCTACAGCCTGCAGCTTCGGCATCCGTGCACAAGAAAACCAGACATACTTTTTGCATACCATCGAAAAAGGTCAAAGTCTTTACTCCATCGCCAGCATGTATGGCATCAGCCAGTCCGACATTGTCCGACTGAATCCGGGTAGTGACGAAAAGATATACGTAGGACGCACCCTGCGCATTCCCCGCAAGAAAGAAAGCCAGACGCAGGAAACTTTCCACACCATCGCCGCAGGCGAAACGCTCTACCGCCTCAGCAACCTGTACGGCGTATCGGTACAAGCCATTTGTGATGCCAATCCCGGCCTGGATGCCAATAATTTCCGCACAGGACAAGTCATCCGCATCCCCGCCAAGACACCTGAAACGACAGTCGAAGTTCCCAAAGAACAACCAAAAGAGCCCGAAATGCTCAAACCCAACTGCCGCGACATGCACAAGGTGAAGCGCCGCGAAACCATCTACAGCATCAGCCGTGAATATGGTATCACGGAAGAAGAGCTCATTGCCGCCAATCCCGAACTGAAAGGCGAAAACAAAATCAAGCGCGGCTCCTTCCTCTGCATTCCTTATGCACGCGAAGCCCGTCCAGACAAGACAACGGAACAGAAACCGCTCACCGACCGCGAACTGTTCGAAGAAAACGACAAGAAAGCCAAGAAATACGCTACCGTAAAGGCTGCCATCATCCTGCCTTTACTGCCCGAAGGCATTCAGAAAAGCGAGTCTACCCGTATGCTCGAATACTACGAAGGACTGCTGATGGCCGTCGACAGCCTGAAGCGCCAGGGTGTATCGTTCGACCTTTATACCTACAACTCCGGTCCTGAAAACGCTTCGTTGCAAAGCATCCTTTCCCGCCGCGAGATGCAGGACGTGAATATCATCTTTGGCCCGCTTTACCAGCAGCATATCCAGCCACTGGCTGAATTTGCCCAAAAGAAAGACATCCGACTGGTCATCCCCTTCACGTCGAAAGACAATTCGGTTTTCCGCAATCCCTGCGTCTACCAGATCAATACGCCGCAGTCCTATCTTTATTCTGAGGTCTACGACCACTTCCTGCGTACTTTCAGCCGCCCCAATGTCATCTTCATCGAAGCCAAAGAAGGAGCCAAGGAAAAGGCAGACTTCATCAAAGGCCTGAAAGAAGAATTGCGCAGCCGTTCCATTCCGATGGTTTCCCTGGCAGACAATTCCGAAGAAGCATCGCTCAGTGCTGCCATGCGAGCCGGCTATGAGAATATCTTCATCCCTACGTCGGGCAGCAACCTTACGCTCATCAAACTCCTGCCACACCTGACACTGGCCGTACGCCAACATCCCGAGATGCAATGCCACCTGTTCGGCTATCCCGAATGGCAGACCTACACCAAGGATCATCTGGAATCGTTCTTCGAACTCGATACTTATTTCTATTCGTCTTTCTATACCAACAACCTGTTGCCAGCAGCCTCCAACTTCACCCGCAACTACCGTCACTGGTATGGCAAAGACCTGGAAGAGCGCTACCCGAAGTATGGCATCTTAGGATTCGACACGGGATATTTCTTCCTGAAAGGTTTGTCACAATACGGTTCCAAGCTTGAAGACAATCTGGATCGCCTGCAAGTCAATCCCATTCAGACGGGCTTCAAGTTCCAGCGCGTCAACAACTGGGGAGGCTTCATCAACCGAAAAGTATTCTTCGTGCGTTTTACCAAAAACTACGAGTTGCTCAAACTGGACTTTGACTGATTGAGAGTTGAGAATTGAGAGATGAAAATTGAGAATTGAACGTTGAATAATGAAACTGAAAACCATACTTCCCGCCATCCTGTTCCTCTCCGCCCTGACTGTTCCCGTGCAAGCTCAGGTGGGAGAACAGCGCTACAACTTCACCGTCGGCATCAACGGCGGTGTCAACCTCAACAGTGTCAGCTTTTCGCCCAGTGTACAACAGAAGAACCTGATGGCTCCCGTAGGAGGCATCACGTTGCGCTATGTCTCCGAACGTTTCTTCAGAATGATTTGTGGTGTCCAACTGGAAGTCAACTATTCACAACACGGATGGGACGAGTTCTACGAAGACTATCCCGATCTGCAATACACGCGCAAGATGAATTACGTCGAACTGCCGTTCCTGGCCCATCTGGCATTCGGCAAGGAAGGCCGCGGCCTGCAATGCTTCCTAAACGCCGGACCGCAGATCGGTTTCTTCCTGAACGAAAGCTACACACAAAGCGGTCCGTGGGAAAACTATTCCAACCTTACCACCGAACAGCATGACATGGATGTGGAAAACAAGTTCGATTATGGTATAACGGCCGGCCTCGGTGTAGAACTGCGCACCAAAGTCGGCCATTTCCAAGTAGAAGGACGCTATTACTATGGCCTCTCCGATTTCTACCACAGCACCAAGAAAGATTATTTCGCCCGTGCTGCCCACGGGGTGATAGGAATCAAAATGGCTTATCTGTTCGACATTACCAAATAATCCGAAAAAGAAGAACGATCCCTTTATTCAACGAACCAAAAAATCATAGAAGGGAGTGTAGAGCCGGTCGTTCACTTCCAGATAGAGATCATTGTTCTTGAAGTCATAGAGCTGATTGAAACGCTGTAGGAAGTTGTTTCCTAACACACCGTCCATTGCTTCGCTCGCTTGTACTCCAGTCGTAACGGTAGAAAAAGCTCCGGGGATGCGGGGTAACGCCAACCAGTCCAACGATACCGAGTCGAAATATACGTTCTGAAGTTCGCCGCCATCCTTCACCGTACCGGCTATGCGCGAGATGGCAAAGGGTTTCTGCGTGCCCAGCAGGCCGTTGCGACGGACAAAGGGTGTATTGAGATCGAACACACGGTCGGAACCCGTATCCACTTCTACCGACACCTGATAATCTACCCCATTGACCTTTACGCCGACCGGTACGACCGGCACTCCCAAACGATAGTCCATTTTCAGCTTGACAGCCTTGTCCGATACCGCCTTCTGCCCGTTGCCCAGCTCATACAGGAAGATAGATTTCCGCCGATAATCGATGCGGACATCAAAGTTCCTCAGGTAAGACAGCCCCAGCACACCGTCCCAGGCATCGGGCGGATAAGGAATAGCTATCAACTTCAGGCCAGAAATAGCCCGGCTGCCCATCCTCACCACCTGCGAGGGGGCTGTGGAAGGAATGGTCTCTACCGAATTGGCGCCACTGTTCTCCACACTTCCCGTAAAGGCGGCAAGCCCTTCGGTCCGCGGCGAATTGGAATTGAGCACCACGTCCGTCGCTCCCGTGTCCAGCAGGAAACGCAAGGGGCGGTCGTCCTTCCCATTGATATAGACTGTCACATACAGGCGGCTGTCGGCACCCAGTTCGAAAGGTATCGTATCGACCGGAGTTACTTCTCCCCAAGCCGACAGACACAGCAGGCAGAGGAAGCAGATGCTCAACAAAGATGTTTTCTTCATATTCTTAATTCTTTCAAAAGTTCGGTCCGGCAAAGATACTATTTTTTACTTGAACCGCGACGTATCCACCGCCTCGCGCTTCTTCTCCTTGTAGCCGCCGAACTTCCAGGCGAAGGAAAGGCCAACGCTGCGGAAGCTGGAGTACTCGTTCGTCACCCACTGGTGTTCGTAGCGTATCTGCGGACAGGGCATCGAGGTCTGGAGGATGTCGCGACACCAAGCGGTAAGCACGGCATTGCCGCCGAGGAAAGTGTAGCGCAGCGTGGCCGAAAGGTCGCCGCATGTGGGAATATCGTAGATACCCTGGATGGCGCGGCCTTGCAGACGCCCGTCGACAGTCAGGCGGATGTCGGGCTTGCGGCTCAGGGTGAAGGTGTTGTTCAGCACGGCAATGCCCAGCAGGCGGTGGCGGTCGAAGGGTAGGTCGTAGAAGTCGCTGTCTTTCTGCCGCATCCACAGGCCGATGAGGGTAAGGCGCGAGTCGAGCCACCGCCCGGCTTTGAAGGGGACGGAGGCCTGGAGACCCGCCTGCTGCTCGAAGTCGAAGTTCAGGTACTTGTACAGCTCCAGCAGTTCGTCGGGCGACTGGTAGAGCGTCTGCACGGCGCGGTCCTTGGTGTGGTTGAACCAGGCGCGGAAGACGTACTTCGACCGCAGGATGTAGGTCAGCGAGGTGGAATAGTCGATGGCGGGCTTCAGCAACGGGTTGCCGTGTATCTCGCTGTAGCCGCCGCCCAGATAGGAGACGACGTCCTGTACGGCCCAATAGTCGGGATAGCTCTTGTCACTGCTGAAGTTGAGCTGGAGGATGTGCCCGTCGGCAGGCAAATAGGTCAAGTTGAGGACGGGATAGACGTCCCACTCGTCCCACACGGGTGTCTTGTAGCGCTCCACGGCCAGCGAGAAATCCGTCATCAGCTTCCGGCCGAACGACTTGCTGAAGCCGGCATACAGATTGAGTGTCTGCTCGCGGCGGCGCGACCGGACGTCGGCCGGCAAAGCAGATTCTTCATTCTTCTTTAATTCTTCATTCTCATACGTCTGGTACGAATGGTCCACGCTCGTGGTGTAGACCGCCCCGTAGTTCAGCCCCCAGCCGTTCTTCAGCTGATGCTCCTGCGCGAGGAAGAACTTCCAGGCATTGATGCGCTGGCCGTCTTCGGTATAGAAGTCGAGGGAATCATTGCCCATGCGGCTGTGCAGCAGCTGGTCGCCCGGAGCGTTATACCACGTGAACTCCGCGCCCGCCTTCAGTCCGATGGGCGTCCGGTAGTCCAGGCGGCCGTTGTGCAGCCACGAGGTCTGGCCGCTCACGCTTTCGGCCGTCTGTGTACCCGTAGAGTTCTGGCGGGTGTGACTCGTCGCATAGGCGCCGTTGTAGACGAAGCTCAGCGAATGGTTCTCGGCCAGCGTGTAGTCCGTGCCCAGGCGGAAGCTGTGGGTGTGGCTG
>UMDC01025145.1_pt1 | contig 16150 bp, 15 predicted proteins | sample 1964391 | NCBI WGS metagenome assembly UMDC01 (sample SAMEA4835984, study PRJEB28245) | human gut metagenome | biome: gut microbiome; material: fecal sample | place: Denmark | collected 2008 | reverse complement strand
TCGTGTAAGTGGTTTGATGTCTGAAGGAGGGTATTTTAGCAGGGCCATATCTAAAGTCGTTTCTCGTGTTACTGATTTAAAATAGAAATGATTTATTAATATTCTTAGACACGAACGGGGTAGAATTCTACGAATAAATGCAATTGCTATTTATGTTATTCTGAGTTATTCGTGCCTAAGAGTTTTAAAGAGGTAATTTTATCCTAAGTTGGAACATGTTAGTAAATTTTCCACGATCTGGTGCATGTCATAATATTTATATTCAGCTAGTCTTCCACCGAAAATAACTTTTTCTTCTTTGTCTGCCAGTTCCTTGTATTGTTGGTATAGACTGTTGTTCCGTTCATCATTTACTGGATAGTAAGGTTCCATTCCATCTTTCCATTCTGTAGAATATTCTTTGGAGATGATAGTTTTAGGGCAGCTATATACGTCTTGGCCGAACATTTCAAAATGTTTGTGTTCGATGATGCGCGTGTAGGGGATTTCCCTATCTGTATAGTTGACGACTGCATTCCCTTGATAGTTAGGCATATCCTGTATTTCTTCTTCAAACCGTACGGTACGATATTCCAACTTGCCAAAACGATAATTATAATATTCATCGATTTTTCCGGTGAAAACAATCTTATTTGCTAATCCTTCCCAATAAGACCGGTTTGCAAAAAAATCCACTTCTATCTTTGTTTCGATGCCGTCCAATAAACCTTCAATCAGTTTGTTGTATCCACCTATAGGAATGCCTTGGTATTTGTCATTAAAATAATTGTTGTCGAAAACGAGTCTGACAGGCAGACGTTTGATAATGAAGGCTGGAAGTTCCGTACATTTGCGTCCCCATTGTTTCTCTGTATAACCTTTTATTAGCCGTTCATAGATATCTTTCCCTATTAACATCTGTGCCTGCTCTTCCAAATTACGTGGAATCGTCACTCCTTCAGTTTTCATCTTGGCTGTTACTTCAGCCTTTTGCTCTTCAATTTTTGCTATTGCTTCAGCAGGGGTTGTAACTCCCCACATCTGATAAAAGGTATTCATATTGAAGGGCAGGTTGTATAGTTTGCCTTTATAGTTGGCTATAGGAGAATTGGTATATCGGTTGAATTCAACAATGGAATTGACAAAATCCCATACCTGTTTGTTGCTGGTATGGAAGATGTGTGCGCCATATTTATGTACGTTTATTCCTTCTACGTTTTCACAGTATAGATTACCGCCTAAATGAGAACGCTTGTCTATCACTAGGCAATGTTTACCTTGCTTGGTAGCAAGATGGGCAAAAGTTGCTCCATACAAGCCGGAACCGACAATCAAATAGTCATACTTCTTATCCATCTTTCTTTATTTTATAATAAATGTTTCGGTTTTGTGAATTTGATCATGTACTGTTTTTACTAACGGTTGCATGCTTTTCTTTATGCATTTTGTTATAGAATCCTTTATCGTACGAGATGACTTGAGGGCAATTGGTTTACGATATGGAGACGGTTGCGACATCAAATGTTTTTCATCTGTGGCTATGTCAGACAGAATATTTTGTATTTCCATATAGTATGGATAGAATAGTTCTTTCTTTCTGGAAGCGATGAAAGCACCATATCGTTCTAGAATTCCTGCTTTGTCGAGAAAATCTCGTTGGGTGAAGAAAGCAAAGTGGGCCATGATGACATCACCATTCCAACAATTACACATGCCATGAGAGGTTGGATACATACACGATAGGAATTCTTCATCATCTCCAGGTACAACTCCTTGTATTTTTTTCATTTCTGCTCCAAACCATAGTATGGCATTAATGGAGAAACGGGTCATACCCATTTCTTGCTTGCCTACATAAAGAGACGGATATTTATCTGTTGATAAATATTTCTCAATGAACCATTCGTGTAATGCTGTTGCAAATTGTCCACTTTTCCATAAAAGAGAATGGGCGGGGGAAGATTTGCAATACTTTTTCAATGTTATTTTATCTCTGATTTGCAGCAGGTAGGTTGATAAAGAGTTGTTGATGACCAAAGGAGTTACTAGAAAGTACTGTGGATTATCTATACGGAAGTCAACCATTTTCTGGATGGCATTAGGTTCCATCCATACAATGTCATCGTCCAGTTTGAAATAAATAGCATTCTCTTGGGTACAATCCCGATAAAAAGCATTAATGGATTTGTTTCCATCTACTATTCCGTCGGGTTGCCAACAGAGATTTATCTTGGAATACTTCTTTGCAAGTATCTTGAAAAATTCGATATCCGCTCCGTTATGGGTGTTGATCCATATATCATATCTGTCAACAATGTCTGATGCTAACACAAATGGTACAAGATACTGCATATATCTTCGACGGCCTGCTGCCGTATTGACAATAATCTTATAATTTCTATACATACACGCTCTGTGGTATTTTTTTTGATGAGGTATTGATTAAGATATTCCCATTTTAAATGGTAATGCTAGCAAATGGAATTTCGTGTATTTTAGCTGCATATACAGGAAATTCACTTGGATACATATACGAAGTTCCTATTCGATAAATCTTTTGCGCTTCGCTCAATAAATAAAAGTCCAGAAAAGATTTCAAATAAGCTTCATTCGTGTTATCCGAGATGTACTTCTTTTGACCATCCATGTGGATTAATGTTCCCGGTATAATGTACACACCTTTCATCTGTGAAGCCCTTTGCAGGAATTTCACGCTGTCCGAGGTGACCAATAATGGTTGGTTTGCATATGAGGTTTGTAGTTCTTTAATAGCGTTGAGGCATTTTTCAATAAGATCTTCTGCTTTGTCTTGGTCCTTTATGGGTTGATAGTTGTATTCCTTGAAGTCTCCGAGTAAGTTCTGGAAACGGAATACGGCTGCATAATAATTATTACCCAAATCTTTTTTAATGGTTCGAATTCGCTCTTCTAAAACAGGGCTAGGTTTGAACAATTCGCAAAATAATTCTCCCCAGTTATAATGATTGGCTGGGTTTGTTGCATATGCTTCATTGATGTATGCCAGGCTATCTCTATTGCCATAATAGTGAACTTGCTTTTTTGTTTTCAAATTCAGAAGCCTTTTGGCTAGATATTCTTTCCTCATGTATAGGATCCTGCAATATCGAGGATTGTCTGTGTATTCATTTTTTTTGAGTGTCCAGTCGTAAACAGCCGGAGACAGATAGTCTTCTAGCCGAAAAGGATGCGTGTATTTTATTCTGAACGGTAATCCGCGATATTTGCAGTATGCGTACAGGGTGATGATGCCTTTGAAACGGTCGCACATCCCTCCATGTATGGCTGTTCCGTCTACCATAGCAATGTAGGCGGGATTTTTCGTCGTCAATTTACAAACCGTTTTTGATTTTAACGCTATTTTGTAGGTAAGTACGATTTCCTTGAACAAGTGCTTTAGTTCTAATAATCTGTATTTTCTTCCGTAATATGTAGCCATTTTGAATGCTGTTTGGGGGGGAATGTAATATATGTGTGTGAGAAGAAAGCCTATTCCTCGATGTCGTTCAAGTCATATTGCTCGAAATAACTGAAGTCTCGTAGTGTGTTGATCCGTGCCCGTCCGCGTGCCCGTTTGGCAAGGAATTCTTCGTATGACTTTACTGCATAATGATTGATGCGTATGACATCCTGTTGCGGTTTACGGTCACCAAAGTGTTTTTTGATGGGGATACCATGGGAATCAGCTGGACGTCCCGTAATACGTGCTGCTTCATGACATCCTATCATGGTACAGACACGGCGTGGGTCAGCAATGCTTTTGACGTGGGTATTTAGTCGATGTTCGGGGAGAGAATGCTTGCGAAAACGTTCCATGATGCCTCCCGGTTCACGGGTCTTTGCACCTCCACTGCCATAGACTAACCAATTGATTTCTACGACTGCGAATTCCTCCATGCGATGCAGGAATTCTGGAATTGTTCGATCCTTTATCGGTACGATATATTCGTCAAGGTCAATAACTGCAATCCAGCGTGCTTCCGTCCGATGTCTTTCAAAGCAGTCGTCGTAGGCAGCTAGTTGTTGTTTTCTACCGGGCCAATAACGGTATTCCACTAGTCCAGACTTAATATAAGGTTCAAGTACTTCTTTGGTACAATCTGTACTTTCGTTATCGTAGATATAAAACTTTTCAACACCTTGTTTGTGGTGCCATTCTATCCATTCCTTGAAATAAGGCCCTTCGTTTTTGGCTATAGCACAAACCGTCAGATAATATTGTGGAACAGTGTGGTCATGCTTCATCCGATATTTCAGTCTGATCGCATTGAAAAGTCCATAGCGCAAAAGACCGCGCCATCTGTTTCTAGTCATTTTGTGGGGAATGCCCCCCGCTATAATTTCTGCAAGAACTTTATTCATGGCTAATTTATAAAGGATTAGGTCATATTAATGTTCAAAGCTTGACTTTTCCGGTAAAATGTGCTCAAAGGCGTTTTGGATATTCTCCATGACTTGTGCATAGTTTCGGATATGTACATTATCGTTTAGACAGACCAATGAGTATGATTGTTCATAAATAGCTTTTACAGCCTGTTTGGGCCGTATCATGAGGGGGAACATTTTGGTGTCTCTGTAGGTATTGTACGGTTCAAAATTTCCCCGACAGATTTGCCAGGTACGGAAGAGCTCTGGTGTATAGTCAGTCAGTGCACGGAATCGGTTGGCTGATGTCTCGGTCAGTTCTTTGCCGGCGACAGCCCATACTTCTTCAAAAGTGGTTTTCAGATAGGGTTGTGCATTGTGTGGCGTACGGAGGGTGATAAATTTGCTATAGGGTTTCAGAATATAGTTCCAGCGGGCTCTTGAACCATAGCTTTTGTGGAACCATTTATCGTGGAAGCGGTTCATCACCTCTTTCTTGTCAAAATGGCGGTTGATGATTTTCAGATTGTTCTTAATTCTTTTATACCATTGCGACCATGAAGGGTTGTATAGGAAAGTAGCAATGTCGCAGGGCAACCCATTTTTGAAGAAACGTTCCGTTCCAATGGTACTCGTAATGTAAAAGTCATCGTTGAAATAGACAAAGTGTTCTGCCAAGTCGGGTATTTTGTGCAGATACCGTTCGATCACCACAGAATTGTAAGTGGGCAGGAACTCCTCTGGAATATAATCCTTATGGTTCACCAAATGGATTTTGGGGTTGTTCTCATCCAGCCATTCTGGTTTCTGTCCACTAGTCACAAAATGTATCTTGCGCACCCAGGGGGCGAACTTTTCCACTCCACGGAACCAATACTTCAGGAAACCGTAATCGCGAAAACGGGCTTCAGAGACTCCGTTCTTGGTATTGTCCTTATTACCGGAGTATTTCATAAAATCCGCTTGCCATTTTGGATCATTCATGTCAACCCATGTGATGATAAAATCTATATCCATAATTATGAGAACTTTCTGTGAAAACTTTTTGGTCTTGAGGCTCTAATTAATTGTTCGTCTCCAGCTTTTCTGCGTGCTTGAAGCGATTGTGGGTCCACAAGTATAACTCCGGTTGACGCAGAATGGTTTGTTCTAGTCGCTGAAAATAGAGTGTTGTCAGTTCAAAGTCTGGCAGTGATTGGAGATTTTCGTGAAGCTGAGTGAATTCGGCTTCGTAATAACCTCTTTTCTTCCTTTTTACGTCAAGGTAGAAGGCCTCAAATCCGTAATGCTTTGTAATTTTTTCTGTTCCTGTCAACACGGGAGTACTGTGATGCAGGAAAGGCAAGAAGAAACGTGATTCTTGTTTCCTAGGTGATTGATCGGCTATAAATCCAATAATGCAGACTTCGTGGCGATTGGCCAATTCTGTGATGCAACGGGCTGTTTTGTGCATCTCTACACAAGTTCCCCCCATACGTTCTCGAATGTGCATCATCAGTTGTTCCATACTTTTGTTGCGTAACTTATGGTAGATTTGGATACCTGTTGCGCTCTTCTCCAACCACAAGGGCATGGAGGATACCCATTCCCAATTTCCATAGTGGCCAATATAGATGGAAACGGATTTACCTTGTCTCAGCATTGAATTTACAGCTTCTGTATTTGTGAACTGCATTCTTTGTTTTATCTTTTGGGGGGATATGGAAGCTAACTTGCAGCTCTCTAGGGTCATGTCGATAAAAAAGTGATAGAATTTTTTTTCTATCTGCTTGATTTCAGACAAACTTTTTTCAGGAAAAGATTCCGTTAGGTTTTTTCGTACAACCTTACGACGGTAGCGAACAATGTAGTATAACGGATAGAACAAACTGTCTGACAAGATGTAAAGCATACGGAAAGGAATGTATGACAGTAGCTTTAGAAAGAAATGAAGCAAACGGTATATCATAATATATTCATTATTGCTTTAGGGAATTTCCTGAAAATACGTTGCAAATATACAAATAATATACGAACGGGAAAAACATAGGTGATGGAATGTGCCATTATGGCTATCCTATAGTGTTAGTCCGTTTATCCCACGGGTTTTGTTTGTGTGTACCCTTCTTTTTTCAGTAATTCGATAACCTTTTGTTTGAAGTCGCCTTGTACAATGATTTCACCGTCTTTGGCACTACCACCCACACCGCATTTGCTCTTTAGCATTCGGCCTAGTTCTTTTAGATCATCGTCGGTGCCCACAAAGCCGGTAACGAGGGTCACTACTTTACCCCCACGGTTCTTACGATCGAGTTGTACTCGCAATTTTTGCTGATTGGGAGAGAGGGTTTCAGCCTCTTCTGTATTTTCTGTTTCGTATTGGAAATTTGGGTTAGTAGAGTAGACCACATTCAAACGGTCCTTCCAATCGTTATTTTTGGTGTCTTTTGCCATTATGGAAGTTGATTATAAATTTTGCATCAAAAGTACGCTTTTGAGATGAAACTTCCAATCCGACGTAGAATTTATGTTAAGCTTTTCTGTGCATTTTCTCGGACATTGGAAAAAAAACAGTACTTTTGTCCATTACAATCTGATAAATTTATAGAAAACGATGAGCAGTTTGTTGCAGAATAGAGAGTCCTTGCGGGTGCCGGAGCCGACGTTGCGACGCCTTCCGTGGTATCTTTCTAATGTCAAGTTGCTGAAACAGAAGGGAGAACGCTTTGTCTCCTCAACTCAAATATCTAAAGAAATCAATATCGACGCTTCGCAGATAGCTAAAGATCTTTCGTATGTCAATATTTCGGGACGTACGCGGGTGGGTTATGAGGTAGATACATTGATTGCCGTGCTGGAAGATTTTCTGGGCTTCACTAATTTGCATAAGGCTTTTCTCTTTGGCGTGGGAAGTCTGGGTGGTGCTTTGCTTCATGATTCAGGTCTGCGTCACTTTGGGCTGGAGATTGTGGCGGCCTTCGATATTAATCCTTCGCTGGTGGGTACGAAACTGAATGACATTCCCATTTTCCATACCGACGATTTCCGTCAGAAAATGCAGGAGTACGATGTGAATATTGGGGTACTGACCGTGCCCATTGAGATTGCTCAGCAAATAACGGACTACATGGTGGAGGGCGGCATTAAGGCCGTGTGGAACTTTACGCCTTTCCGTATCCGTGTGCCAGAGTCTATTGTCGTGCAGAATACTTCGCTTTATGCTCATTTGGCGGTAATGTTCAACCGCCTTAACTTTAACGAAATCAAGTAATGAAGATTATAGCAGTAGGAATGAACTATGCCCTGCACAATCGTGAACTAGGGCATGAACAGGAAAACAAGGAGCCTGTGATTTTTCTGAAGCCCGACTCGGCTATCCTGAAGGATGGCAAACCTTTTTTCCTTCCTGATTTTTCGAACGAAGTGCATTATGAAACCGAAGTGGTAGTTCGCATCTGTCGCTTGGGCAAGTGTATCGCGCCGCGTTTCGCTCATCGTTATTATGATGCTGTGACGGTGGGTATCGATTTTACAGCTCGCGACATGCAGCGCCGTTTCCGCGAGGTGGGTAATCCATGGGAACTTTGCAAGGGGTTCGATGGTTCGGCTGCTATTGGTAATTTTGTACCGTTGGCTGAGGTTGGAGGCGATGTGCAACGGTTGAACTTTCATCTCGATATAGATGGAAAAACTGTGCAACAAGGATGTACTGCCGATATGTTGTTCTGTGTGGACGACATTATTGCTTACGTCAGTCGTTTTATGACCTTGAAGATTGGCGACCTGCTCTATACTGGCACTCCCGTAGGAGTGGGCCCCGTGAGCATAGGGCAACATTTGGAGGGCTACCTGGGCAACGATAAACTGCTTGACTTCCATATCCGATAGACTACCCTGCAGGGGTACTGATGAATTTTCAATTATCAATTCTCCATTCTCAATTATGAAAATACGTGTAGGTTTTGGCTTCGATGTTCACCAGTTGGTGGAGGGCCGTGAATTATGGTTGGGCGGTATTCGCTTGGAACACGAGAAAGGACTTTTGGGGCATAGCGATGCTGATGTGCTGATACATGCCATTTGTGATGCCCTGTTGGGAGCCGCTAATATGCGCGACATTGGCTATCATTTCCCTGATACGGCAGGTGAGTTCAAGAATATTGATAGTAAAGTACTGCTGAAGAAAACCGTGGAGCTGATTGCTACAAAGGGTTATAAGGTAGGCAACATTGACGCCACCGTTTGTGCTGAGCGCCCTAAGCTGAAAGCACGTATTCCTGAGATGCAGCAGACTTTGGCTTGCGTGATGGGGGTGGATGTGGATGATGTTTCTATCAAAGCTACTACGACCGAGAAGCTGGGTTTTACTGGTCGCGAGGAAGGTATATCGGCTTATGCGACAGTACTGGTAGAAAAACTCTAAGTACTGGGATTTTATTATTCATAATCTTATATTTTAAATCTCTATGAAACGTGTTTTGTTTTTTCTGTTTCTGATGAGCGTAGGATTTGTTTCCTTGTATGCCCAAAAATCAGCCTTGAAGTTCAATGAGGCGGGTGAGTTCAAGATTGTTCAGTTTACCGACGTTCACTTTAAGTATGGCAATCCAGCTTCGGACATTGCGTTGGAGCGTATTGATGAAGTGCTGAAGGCCGAGCGTCCCGACCTGGTTGTATTGACAGGTGACGTGATTTATGCCAAGCCGGCCGACAAGGGAATGCGTACGGTGCTCGAACGGGTAGCGGTCCACAATGTACCATTTGTCGTAACGTTCGGAAACCATGACGACGAGCAGGGCATGACCCGTGCACAGCTATATGACATCATCCGCTCTGTGCCGGGCTGTCTGATGCCTGACCGTGGTGAGCAGGCTTCACCTGATTATACCTTGACGGTGCAGTCGTCTGATGACAAGGGAAGCCATGCCGCTGTGCTCTATTTCTTCGACTCCCATTCCTATTCCAAATTGAAGGATGTGAAGGGGTACGATTGGCTGACGTTCGATCAGGTGGAGAACTACCGCCGACAGAGCGCTGTGTTTACGGAGGCTAACGGAGGCCAACCGTTGCCAGCCCTGTCTTTCTTCCACATTCCGCTGCCCGAATTCAATCAGGCTGCCTCCAGTGAAGGAGCCATCCTGATAGGTACACGCATGGAAAAAGCCTGTGCACCTGCCCTGAATACGGGTATGTTCACCGCCATGAAGGAGGCGGGCGATGTGATGGGCGTCTTCGTGGGCCACGACCATGACAACGACTATGCCGTGATGTGGAACGGCATCCTGCTGGCCTACGGACGTTACACAGGCGGAAATACCGTTTATAACCACCTGCCAAACGGTGCCCGTGTCATCGTGTTGAAGGAAGGACAGCGTACGTTTGATACGTGGATCGATCTGGCTGGTGGTCAGCAGGTGAACCGTTCGACTTATCCTGACAGCTTTGTGAAGAAATAAATAGGGTGAAGAAACCGATAGTAAGCTGTATCCATGCAGAATATACTGATTGTTGAAGATGAAAAGCGGGTTGCCGATTTGCTGAAAATCGGTCTGGAAGAAAATGGCTATCAGACTATGGTAGCTTATGATGGTGCTATGGGGTTGAGGCTGTTCCGTTCCGCTTCTTTCCAGCTGGTTATTTCAGACATCATTCTTCCCAAGCTGGATGGCTTTGAGTTGTGTCGTGAAATACGTAAGCTCAACGATCGCGTACCTATTCTGATGCTGACAGCTTTGGGTTCGGCAGACGACAAATTGGAAGGTTTCGATGTGGGAGCTGATGACTACATGGTGAAGCCTTTCGATTTTCGCGAACTGAATGCTCGGGTCAGGGTACTGTTGAAGAGGAGTTCGGAGGCGGTTGTTCCTCCACCAGAACAACTCTTTTATGCTGACCTCTGTGTCCATCTGAAGCTGCGTGAGGTGGAGCGGGGTGGTATTCCCATCAAGCTTTCTCCAAAAGAATATAACCTGTTGCTCTACATGGTGGAACATGCGGAACAGGTCGTCAGTCGTATGGAGATTGCGGAAAAGGTTTGGAATACCCATTTTGATACCGGCACGAATTTTATCGACGTGTATATCAACTACCTGCGCAAGAAGATTGACAAAAGTTTCGAGCGGAAACTGATTCATACCAAGCCGGGAGTCGGTTTTATTCTGTCTGACAAGCTATGAAGATAAGAACCGCCCTTACACTGAAGAATACCTGTGCCACAGCTGTAGTGTTTCTGGTATGTCTGGTCATGATTTATTGGGGTAGTGAGCATACGCGCAGCCGGACTTTTTTTCATGATTTGCGGGGCGAAGCGGTAACCAAGGCCCATTTATTTCTGCAGAATCAGGTCGATGCACGTACGATGCAGTCCATTTACCTGAACAATCGTAAGTTTATCAACGAAGTGGAGGTGGCGGTCTATACTACCGACTTCCAGATGCTTTATCACGATGCCGTGCAGAACGACATCATCAAGGAAGACAAGCCTATGATAGACCGCATCCTGAAAGAGAAGGAAGTGGAATTCTATGTAGGACATTATCAGGGGTTGGGGATGTTATACTCTTTTGAAGGGAAGGAGTATATTGTGACAGCTGCCGCTTATGACGGCTATGGCTACAACAATCTGAGGGAACTGAAACAGACGTTGGTGATTCTTTTTGCCATTGGAGTCTCCCTGCTGGTCGTTGTGGGCTATCTGCTGGCACGTTCGGCACTGAAGCCTATCCGTGATATCGTGCGTGAAGCCGAGAGCATTACCGGTTCGCAAATGGACAAAAGGCTCCCTGTGAAAAATGAAAAGGACGAGTTGGGCGAACTCAGTACGACGTTCAATGCCTTGCTGGACCGTCTGGAGGCTTCGTTTAATTCGCAGAAGATGTTTGTCAGCAATGTGTCTCACGAACTGCGTACCCCGCTGGCAGCTCTCATTGCCGAGTTGGATTTGTCTTTGCAGAAGGAACGTACAGGACAACAGTATAGGGAGGCGATGGAAAATGCCTTGTCGGATGCCCGCCGGTTGACCAAGCTGATTGACGGTTTGCTGAATCTGGCCAAGGCGGATTACCAGAAAGACCAGATCAAGATGCAGGAAATTCGGCTGGACGAACTTCTGCTCGATGTCAGGGAATATCTGCTGAAGGCTCATCCCGAGTATACCATCCATTTACTGTTCGAACAGGAAGATGCGGAAGACGACCGTCTGATTACGGTAATGGGCAACCGCTACTTGCTGAACATTGCTTTCTCCAATCTGATAGAGAACAATTGCAAGTACTCGGAAGACAAGTCTTCGTTCGTACAGATATCCAGTTGGGATAAGTGGAGCATCATACGTCTGTCGGATAATGGTGCAGGTATGAGTGATATCGAAAAACAGAATTTGTTCACTTTGTTTTATAGAGGAGAGCACAAAAAGGAGGTGGGAGGCCACGGCATCGGTATGGCGCTTTCACAGAAAATCATTCTCCTCCATCAGGGAAGTATTGCCGTTCATTCCCAGCAAGGTGAAGGTACGACTTTTGTGATAGAACTTCCGCACATCTGAAAAAGAACAGCCGGAGTTCCGTTAAAGCGGTATTGGAAAACCAGAGTTGTATTCTAATGGTTTTCTAATACCGCTTTAATTGTTCTCTAACAGTCATTCCCATGGGGCTTGCCTACTTTTGTGGCGTGAAAAGGAAACATTATGTAGGAACCTAATCAAAAAAACAAAGTAATCATGTGGAAGAACAAGATGCGTAAGGTACAGTTTGCTTTCAATGCCGAAAAGGTATTTTTAGCGGCTACCCAGCCGCTGGGATCTGTTTTCAGCTATTTTCAGACGAGCCGTTTCGGCCTGACTGCCGAGGAAGTGGAGAAAAGGCAGTCTCTCTATGGGAAGAACGAAGTGGAGCATGAACAAAGAAAAAATCCGGTTTCCACTTTTGTCAAAGCCTTTATCAATCCCTTCATCGGAGTACTGACGGGGCTGGTCATTGTTTCGTTTGTCCTCGATGTCTTGTTGGCCGACCCCGGTGAACAGGACTGGACTGCAATTGTCATTATCTCTACCATGGTGATCGTCAGTGCCATTCTTCGCTTTTGGCAGGAATGGCGGGCCGAAGTATCGAGCGGGGCGCTTCTGAGGATGGTGACCAATACCTGCTACGTGAAGCGGGCGGGTAACCACGATGAGGAAATCAACATTGCGGAACTGGTGCCCGGTGATGTGGTTGTGATTGCTGCCGGCGACATGATACCGGCCGATGTCCGTATCATCGAAGCGAAAGACCTGTTTGTCAGCCAGTCGGCACTGACGGGAGAATCGGACCCTATCGAAAAGCATTCTGAGGTGAGAGGAAAAAAATACAGCAAGGGGAGTGTGGTCGAACTGGACAATATCTGTTATATGGGTTCAAATGTTGTCAGCGGTTCGGCTACAGGTATCGTTTTTGCTACGGGCAACAACACTTATCTGGGTACTATCGCCAAGAGCATTGCCGGCCATCGTGCGGCTACGGCTTTTGACAAGGGTATCAGCAAGGTCAGCATGCTGCTTATCCGTTTCATGCTGGTCATGATTCCCTTTGTATTTCTGATAAACGGGCTGACCAAGGGTGACTGGCTGGAGGCTTTCATCTTTGCCATTTCGGTAGCTGTGGGACTGACTCCCGAAATGCTTCCGATGATTGTGACGGCCAATCTGTCGAAAGGAGCGGTTGCCATGTCGAAGAAGAAAACCATCGTAAAGGATCTGAATGCCATACAGAACTTCGGTGCCATGAACATTCTATGTACGGACAAGACGGGGACTCTGACCTGCGACCAGATTGTGCTGGAGAAATACATCAACGCCGACGGCAGCTGTGACGATGACAAACGCATCTTGCGTCATGCCTATTTCAATAGTTTCTTCCAGACAGGACTGAAGAATCTGATGGACAAGGCCATCCTTTCGCACATCAGGGAATTGTCTTTGGAATATCTGAAAGACAATTATACCAAAGTGGACGAGATTCCTTTCGACTTCACACGCCGCCGTATGTCGGTGGTGGTGGAAGACCGATTCGGTAAGCGGCAGATCATTACCAAAGGGGCGGTGGAAGAGATGCTGGACATCTGTGCTTATGCGGAGTTTGGCGGAGAAGTCCATCCGTTTACGTCCGAACTGCGGCAGAAAGCCAGGGAAATCAGTACGCAGATGAACAGGCAGGGCATGCGTGTGCTGGCTGTTGCCCATAAGAGCTTTCTGAACAAAGACTGCGATTTCAAGGTGGAAGACGAAATGGATATGGTTCTGATTGGCTATCTGGCCTTTCTCGATCCTCCCAAACCTTCGGCGGCAAATGCCATCAGGCAGTTGCACGAACATGGCATCGAAGTGAAGATTCTGTCGGGCGACAACGATGCGGTGGTACAGACCATTGCCCGACAGGTGGGAATCGACACGAGCAATGCGTTGACCGGACTCCAGTTCGAAGCGATGGAAGAAGACGAACGTCATCGGGCGGTTCGTGAAACGACGGTTTTCTCTAAACTGACGCCCATGCAGAAAACGCAGATTATCGCGTTGTTGCAGGACCAGCAAAACACCGTAGGCTTTCTGGGTGACGGTATCAACGATGCGGCAGCTCTTCGTCAGTCTGACATCGGCATTTCGGTGGACTCGGCGGTCGATATTGCCAAGGAAAGCGCCGACATCATCCTGTTGGAGAAGGATCTGATGGTACTCGAAGACGGAGTAATTGAAGGGCGGAAGACTTTCGGGAACATTACGAAATATATCAAGATGACAGCCAGTTCCAACTTCGGCAATATGTTCAGTGTGATGGCAGCCAGTGCTTTCCTGCCCTTCTTGCCCATGCTGCCCATCCATCTGCTTATCCAGAACTTGCTGTACGACATTTCGCAGGCGGCCATTCCCTTCGACCGCATGGATGCCGACTACCTGCGGAAGCCCCGCAAGTGGGAAGCTTCCGACCTGAGCCGGTTCATGATCTGCATCGGTCCCATCAGTTCCATCTTTGACATCGTAACTTATCTGGTGATGTGGTACGTCTTCGGTTGCAATTCCGCGGTACATCAGACGTTGTTTCAGTCGGGCTGGTTCATTGAAGGACTGCTTTCGCAGACACTGATTGTACACATGATCCGTACCCGGAAAATACCGTTTGTACAGAGTCGTGCGTCCTGGCAGGTGACGGGACTGACTTTCCTGATTATGATAACAGGCATCATCATTCCTTTCACGCCATTCGGTAGTTCGATAGGCTTGCAGCCCTTGCCGTTGAGCTATTTCCCCTGGCTGGCGGGCATCCTGCTTTCGTATTGTGTGCTGACGCAGCTTGTCAAGAATTGGTATATCAGTCGTTTTGTAAAATGGTTATAGGCTATGGTTACGGAAAGATGGCTTGCGATGTTGGCGATAGCGGCGGCTGTGTTGGGTGGCTGTCCGCTTGACGCCCGCGACTTCGGACTGGCTTACACGACCGAGTGGCAGACCGATTTTCGGGGACAGGCGAACTGGGTAAACCTCCTTCGGGCCGATTTCGGCCTGTCTCTCACTTCTTCGCTGGGTGTGAAGGCGGCCGCCATCAGCGTGGCCAAGACGAGGGAAGGGCGTTTGATGGATGACCTGCTGACGTTCTCCAACATCGAAGAAGACAACGTGTCTCTGGCATTGGCTGTATGTGGACTGGAGTGGCGGGTGAAGCGTTCAGCCTTTTTCATCGGGATACGCAACGTCAACGAGGATTATTTCACCTCGGAGTGTACCTCGCTTTTCACCAACAGCTCTTGCGGCATATTTCCGACGCTGTCGTGCAATTACCCGATAGCCAACTATCCGCTGGCTTCGGTAGGTCTTGACTACAAGCTGATGTGGGAGCATTGGACGCTGGAGACTTCCCTTTACAACGGCAAGGGGTACAATCGGTTTGCAGGCAGGCAGACGGTATTTCGGTTCTGCCCGCGGGCGGACGGCTTGTTCAGTATAACTTCTTTAAACGGACGGACAGATGATGGCAACTATTTCAGTGGTTTTGCTTTATACGATGGGGTGCCTGTGGCTGATGAGGGCGGAAACGAAGAACAGGCGGTGGCGGCGCAGAAGAAAGAACTGAACGCCACGTGGTGGGCTTACGCCGAGCAGAAACTCTCGCCCTGCCTGTCGGCGCTGGTGCAATATTCGTTCAGTACGGTCCGGCAGGGATGCCGCCAGTATGCCGGAGGCGGACTGGTACTGCATGCGGGCACTACGACCGGCGGATTGTTTGTGGGGTATGCCGGTTTTACAGGCCGCCATGAGTGGGCTTGCGAAGCGACCTGGCACATTCCCTGCCAGCGAAAAGGCTATATACAGCCGGCTCTCCATTGGGTGAGAAACTCGTACGGTGGTGGGGTGGCAGGGCTCCTGCGCCTGGGAATCGAGATTTGATGCGGTTGTCTTTCCGCAGGCGGCATGCGCGCTTTATTCCAGCCTGACGTAATGCAGCCTCGTGCAGGGTGTAGCTCCCACCATATAGGTGCGGGCCACCTTTGCCGAGGCTATTCTGATGGTCTCGCCCACCTGATAGGCGTGCTCAGTGGCGGGCAGCGTACAGGAGTGGCGGCTGGCCGTGCGGGCATTGACGGTCAGCGCGACGCTGTTGCCCGACGCGTCCTTCAGCCGGAGCTGCTGGCGTACGTAGAAGAAGGCCGTGCCGTTTCGCACCCGTGTCTTGTAGGGATTGTCTTCCACGCGCACGGCGGTGACCCTCAGCGTCAGGTTTTCCAGTCTGTCGCCTTCCTTGCCCAAGAAAGTGCCGGTGGGCTTTTGGTGCATCTTGCGGCG
>UMDC01020372.1_pt1 | contig 16253 bp, 18 predicted proteins | sample 1964391 | NCBI WGS metagenome assembly UMDC01 (sample SAMEA4835984, study PRJEB28245) | human gut metagenome | biome: gut microbiome; material: fecal sample | place: Denmark | collected 2008 | reverse complement strand
AGCGAACGCAGAATATGGCAACAGATAACCGATATTTTTGCAGAGTGCAGCATTGATTATGATAGAGATTCTGATACTGCATATCATTTTTATGCAACCATACAGAACAAATTCCATTATGCTATTACCGGTAAAACAGCAGCTGAAATCGTCTATAATCAAGCTGACCACACCAAGGAAAATATGGGCTTGACCACATGGAAAAATGCTCCAGATGGTCGTATTCTCAAATCTGATACCCCGATTGCCAAAAACTATTTGGATGAAAAACAGATTCGTCAGTTGGAACGTGCTGTTACAGGATATTTTGATTACATAGAGGATTTGATTGAACGTGAAAATGTCTTTACAATGGAGGAATTTTCAAAAAGCGTGAACGAGTTCCTTGAATTCCGAAGATATGATATTTTAAAGGATAACGGACGTATTTCCCATAAACAGGCGTTGGAGAAAGCATATCAGGAATACGATATCTTTAATAAGACACAACCGATTGAGTCTGATTTCGATAAGGTAGTTAAAGGATTGGAAAAGCTGAGAACTAAACAAAGTTAAATAAAACTGTCAAAATTCAGCAATACAGAAAAAGCGAATTTAGGAAATAGCAATTGTGAAAAAGGCGGATATTGTTCCGTCTTTTTCTATTGACAGATAATAGGTAATATATTACCATATATAAAGTAATATATTACCTATTGGAGGATGATATGAATATTAAAGATGTGATTCGTAGTGACAAAGTAGATTTTACAGGGATTGATCCATCTTATTTTTTACTGGGATTATTAAGTGCTTTTGATAACAGATTTCAGGCTGTTGCAGATAGCACGATGAAAGAAGTAAGTTGGAAACAGTTTTTTGCAATTATATGTATTAATCTGTGTAAAGGAAAACCAACGGTTAAAGAACTTGCTGAGATTATGGGTAGCTCACATCAGAATGTAAAACAGATTTTATTAAAATTGGAAAAGAAAGGTTTTGTTACTATTATCGTAGATAAAAATGATAAGCGAAAACAGCGCATTGAACTTACTGACTATTGTAGAGATTTCTGTGAAAAAAACGATGAAATGACTATGAGTATTTTGAAAAAAATGTTTGCAGGTGTTTCAGAGGAGCAGCTACAAGTAACAATACAGACGATTATACAAATTGAAGATAATTTGAAGGACTTAGCTTGATTTAAGACAAATGAAAGAAATGGAGAATATTGGGATGAGTAAAGACATTATTGTAATTTATAATTCACAGACTGGATTTACAAAGAAATACGCACAATGGATTAGTGAAGCCCTAGAATGTGAATGTGTTGAGCTTAATGAAGCTGGCAAACTGAACTTTGAGCAGTATGATGCGATAATATTTGGCAGCTGGGCATGTGCAGGTGGAATTAGTAAAATCAAGTGGTTCAAGAACAATCTTAAAAAGTGGAACGACAAAAAATTGGCAGTATACTGCGTAGGCGGAAGTCCTATAGAAAATCCTGAAATAGAAGTGGCGATGAAGAACTGGTTTACTGAAGAAGAACATCAAAAGGTAAAGATATTTTATTGTCCGGGTGGATTTAATTATGAGAGAATGTCGGGTACTTCTAAATTAATGATGAAAATGTTTATAAGTGCATTAAAGGCAAAAAAAGACAAGACTGAAGCAGAGAAGATTCAAGCAGAAATGATTTCTAAGTCATACGATATCAGTGACAAGAAATATATTGAACCAATTGTGGACTGGGCAAAGCACATTTGTGATTGATGTGATAAAATTGAAAATTAGCGGAACAAATTTATATAAAAAGGGCAAATTTGTTTCGGATGGAAGTTATAATGCTTCGGTGACAGATAAGCAACCTGGTGTTTATATCCTAATTAAAAAAATAATTTAGTATTATATTGTAGTAGATTGGAGATTATGATTGATGATTAAATTTCAAAAAAAAATGAAAATATTGTTATACTTTTTGTTTTGTGTATTATTTTTAAGTGCGTGTGGTAAAAAAAATCAAGAGACTATACCATCTAATTTAGTAGAGAAAAGCAATTTAAACTCATTTTTTTTAGAAAATAAATTTAAATTAGTAAAATTTAAAGGACGTTTTTCATCTGAGGATGGAGATATTATAGAGAGGGATGTATCAATTCAAATTGAGAAAATAGTTGAATTAAAATCAGGAATTATATATAAATTGAAAATTCAACCAATTAGAGGTGTTTCAGAAGAACGATTACTTTTGGGATTGTTTTATATACAAAAAGATAAAATCTATAAAATTGAACCTACAGAAGAAAATATAGAAATTATCAGAAAAGAGAATAAAATTCCTACAGAAAGTAATATTGTTTGTCAGGAAGGAGAAATAAAAGATAATTTGAAACAAGAACAAAAAGGTTATCACCAATATCTGTTAGTAAAAGAAGATTTGAGAGAATATCATTCGTATAATAATATGGTTGAATCTGGATATTTTGAGACTTTTATATGGGAAAGAAATATTGGATTAAAATATTATAAAAGTGGTTATGGAGCTGAGTTTAGTTTAGTTGAATTGGAATTATTAAATGAATGATGACAAGTGAGAGTAGAGTCTTACAAAAGCACTAACATATTGATTTTGTCTAACATGAGATAAAACGATGAATTACTTCGTCGACATGGAGGAAGATTCCGTTGTCATCTACAAAAACGACAAGAACGGAAACCAGCTTGCGACAGTCAACCGCTATGAAATCCCAAGCGATAAAAAGGACAGCACCTATGTGGATATCGATGTGATTTTGGGGGATAACCGCCTGAACGAAAACGTCGTGAATCACTATAATGCACTGAATCAGTTGACGCAGACGCGGGCAAAGAACTATAAAGTCAGCTTTACTTATGATGCCGAAGGGCTTCGCACGAGCAAAACGGTGAACGGGGAGAAAATGTTCTTTGTCTGGGACGTGGATCAGTTAGACATGGAACTGTCTGATAGTGGAAACATACAGAAACGCTACATCCGTGGCAATGATCTTGTATATGCGGATAAAGGAACGGACACCGAAAAACAGTATTATGTGACCGACCTTCATGGAAATGTGGTACAGCTCACAGATGAAAGTGGAGCAGTCATCAAGACTTATGAGTATGATTCCTTTGGAAATGAAGTGAATCCGGATAGGAAAGATGAGAATCCGTTCCGTTATTGCGGGGAGTATTATGATAAGGAGACGGAGGAGATCTATCCAAAGCAAAATTTAACAAGTCGGTGGCAAAAAGAAAATTATCAAAAACAGGTGTAAAAGATAATTTATGGGGAATATATGCAGATAAGAAATCTGCAGCTAAGGCTTTAGCTTTTGTATTGAAATCTGATTCTAAGCCTGAGGTTCATGGGAGAGAATGTTATGGACATTATCACGACAAAAATCATTTGATTCATATATGGTATGGAATGCCGCAAATTAAAATATATGATCGTCTATTCAATGCAGCACAAAAATAGAAGTGTGGCTTTTGCTTTATGATGCGGATAAAACAGATAAGGAATGGTATAGTTGAAGTTGTCAATATGGAATTTTGACAGATAGCTTTATTGTTGAAAAGGAGCATTTTTATCTATGATTGATGCAAATGGGAATATATGTTTGTTGATTAAATTTGATTCCTATTACGATTATGAGAACGAGCTGTGGTTACCGTCAATGGTAAACGTGCCAGGGGGAATTTTGGGGGATAAAGAGTGTCGCTGGTCTTTGGTAGAGGATACAGATGATTTTGAGTGGACCTACTGGTTTTCGCATAGCGATTATGAAATTTATCGACCATGGCAGATTAGAGAAAAATTTTATACAAAGCGAACGAAATTAAATGAAAAAAAATTAGTGGATGCAGGATTTTATAAGGTTACAGGGAAGACTTATGCATGGGCGTATCAATGGTTCTTTCATGCCCTGCGATTAAAAAAATTGGAAACTTATTTTTCAAAGGTAGACAAAAACGAGCAGTACTCACAATTTTGTATGTTTGCGAAAATGGCAGGACTTCGTGACGAGGTATGGCTTATCGAAGACTATTTACGACTGGATATTGCTGTAAAATGGTGTGAAGAACACGGTGTACCATATCACTTGGATATTCCCAAAGGTTATCAAAAGGATTATCCAGAAGCTGCGTTAAAGTACTCCGTTGAGAAAATTCCGTTTCTGTTATTGCGGGGAGTATTATGATAAGGAAACGGGGAAGATCTATTTAAGGACAAGGTATTATCAGCCGGATGTGGGGAGATTTCTGACGAGGGATACCTGCACCGGGAAAGAAAATGAGCCACTGAGCCTGCATTTGTATATGCAATCGCATCAAGTGATTCAGGAAAACATCGCAAATATTTGACTGAAAGCCAACAATTAAAAAATGCCAAATATATAAAATCATATTTGAAAAAAGAAATGGTCTATAAATGCTATTTGTGGACTATTAGGAAATATATATGAAGAATGTGGGATGAATCCTGGACATTGGCAATATTGGAATGATGTTACATATGCATACGGATTACTTCAATGGGATGATGCAACTAATTTCTTAAATAGTACAACTGCAAAAAAATTAACACCAACTGATGTTAATTCAATGGCTGGCAATAATCCTAAAAAACTAATGGATTTGCAACTTAAATATTTTGAAAAAACGATGGGAGGGAAATATAATACTTGGTATCAGACAACGTCGTATTATGGTTGCATAAAAATGAGTGCCAAAAAATATAAAAAGAGTAAAAAACTGCGAAAAAGCTGGCATATATTTTTCATGGTTCTTATGAGAAATCTGGCGATACATTTAAGGAAATTAAAGAAAGAGGACGCGCAGCAGAAAAATATTATAAAAAATAAAATAAATGCAATATTCTAAACATATAATCATCTGGGATCTTAGATTAACTATTATAGTTGATTTTGGCTTCTGCAAAAAAGATAAGTTAGATTTGCATAGAAGATTTGGTAGCGTTATTATTGGTGTAAGGAATGGCAAAACTTGTTAGGCTTGTTTGTAATTTCGACTGAAAATAAGGATGAGTTTATTAAAAGTGCAAATTATAAGTTGAAGATCTGATAATTGCATACATGAGTCAGGTGTGTTTTATGAATAAGCTTATGACTTATATAGAGCTGGCAAATCCAAAACTGCGAAAAGAGAAATGTGCTATCATAATTATCTCTCTTTTTGGAATGTAACTTGTTGCGTTTACAAATAATTTGTCGAATAGGAGGAAAAATTCAATTGTTAATAATTGGATTGCATTTATATGAAAAAAAAGTTGATTTTATTTTTGATTTTAGTTCTAGTTGGTTTTTTTGTGTGCTGTAATGAGCAATCAAATAAACTTGAGGACTTGTTGGCTAATCTTGAGAAGAAGGATGATACCAATGAATTTGAGAAAAACAAACTATTATGGGAGAGTGTAATTAAAAAAGTGTGGTTAAAGGAAACATGGAATAGCAGTGAAATATATGAAGATATGTCATTTGTAATCACTAGAGTAGAAAAAAGTAAATTATGGGGGGTGTTTTTGAAAAAAGGTATCTTAAGACCAGATTCGGATTTGTATTCGGAAAAACAAAATCATAATATGATGTTAACAGGTAATTTTAATGAAAATAGAGCGGAACTCACTATTGTAGATGGCGAAAAAAACATAGGAAAATTGTATGTATTATTAGAAAAGGAGAATATGCTTAAAATAGATGTTCAGTATACTGAACAAAAAAGAAAAGATACTTTTAATTTTATATCATATAATTTAAAAGATTTAGAATTAGATGTTCGTGCGAAGTTTGATAATGATATTGAAGATGTTACTTTGAAAAAATGGGGTAAGGTAAAATTTGTTTCTGTAATTAGAACAAGTATGAGACGAAAAACATTGATTATATATTTAGTTGATGATAAAGAAAATATACTGTACGACTTTTCTGAATCAGTGGTGTTTCCGAGTGATTTTAGGGTAAATGATTTTTTGTTTAAGGATATAAATAATGATGGTAGGGAAGATTTTTTATTGATATTAGGCGGAATAACAGATTTAGAACTTCATAAGGCTATAATTTACGAACAAAATAAAATAGGTGGATTTGAAGTGAATGTAAATAAAACAAAAAAAATAAACAATAAAATGAATGAAACTAATAAATATTCTGTTCAGGATATGTTTAAGTATTTGAGGCTTTCAAGTTAACTGCAACCAATATTCAATCAATGACAAGTCTTACAGAACCATGGCGGAATGCCGTGGAAAATAGATTTCTTGGTGTTACTCCGGCACAACCACTTGCACAAATGAGTGCAATTGTACAGAATCACATTTATGCGTCCTCTAGCGCAGGGCAGTTGTCACCTGCCACCTAAAATGGTATGATACCAGTTTGGGTGGCGAGGCATAGAGTAAAGACCAGGGCGCCCTGGGAACAGTGACAGAAAGATGGATAAGGTAAACTATACTTACGATGCCGAGGGACTGCGTACTAGCAAGACTGTGAATGGAGAAAAAACAGTTTTTGTCTGGGACGGGGATTAACTGGTAATGGAACTCTCTGACAGCGGCAAGGTGCAGAAGCGATATATCTGTGGAAATGACCTTGTATATGCGGATCAGGGAGAAGGAACAGAGAAGCAGTATTATGTCAAAAATCCTCATGGCGATGTGGTACAGTTGACGGATGAAAGTGGCAAAGTCATCAAGACCTATGAGTATGATTCCTTCGGGAATGAAGTGAACCCGGATAGAAAGGATGAGAATCCTTTCCGCTATTGTGGTGAACACTACGATAAGGAGACGGATGCCATTTATCTCCGAGCCAGGTATTACCAGCCGTACTTGGGAAGATTTCTAACAAGGGATACCTATACAGGTGATGAGGAAGATGCCCTGAGTTTACACTTGTATACTTACTGCGGAAATGATGGGGTAAATAGGGTAGATCCGAGTGGGTGAATATTTGGGAGACCATATTTGATATAGTGAGTCTGGGAGATAGTATTTACTCAATGTGTACAAATCCGTCATGGGAAAATGAGGGATATTTACTATGGGATGCAGCCTCTCTTATTCCGGGAGTACCGGGTTCTTATGTAGCGAAAGTACCTGCGAAAACAGCTAAAGTTGCGAAGACTGCAGCTAAAGTAAGCAAAGTTGGAAAAGGTACAAGGGCTGGCATTATACAGGTATAAATGCACATGTCAAATAGATTTCCCTAGAATTCTGCTTTTTCCAGCCGTTCTTCAAAGTAGGTTTCCAGCTGGGCTCGTATCTGGGACCAGTCCCTGCGGCGTCCGGTCCATTTTTTAGTGATGTCCATAGTAGCCGGATAGAGCATTTTTAACAGGCTGTCATCGCTTGGAAATACTGTCTTGCTTTTGGTGAGAGCCGATTCTGTGGTACATTTCCGTACTCCATTGCGTTGAGAACCTTTGTTTTTATATGATATCCCAGATATTCTAATTGTTCTTGAATGACTTGAAACGTATTGCCGTGATCGTGTCCAACCAGATTCTTGACATTTTCAAAGAATACAACTTTGGGTTGGTGTCCGGCTGCTTTCTTTTCCCTAATAATACGCATCATTTCAAAGAATAGCGTTCCTCGTCCTTTTTCATCATCGAATCCCTGTCTATATCCGGCAAGCGAAAAGGCTTGACAAGGAAATCCACCAACCATTACATCAGATTCTGGCATTTCACTCGCATTTATTGTGTTAATATCACGGCAGTCTGCTCTGATATTAAAGTTGTTTTCGTAGGTGGCAATAGGGTATTTGTCAATCTCATTTGCGTATACGACTTCAAATGCTCCGATCTGTTCAAAGCCTAAATCAATTCCACCTACTCCGGCAAAAAAACATGCTACTTTTCGATTATTCATTGATCTGTCTGCTGTGGACGTTTCTCTCGTTCACGTTTTAAGCAGGGAGTTTATCATGAAAACTTATGTGGATAGTATGAAAGATAATATTCTTTTTTTTTCATATGGATGGGTGTATAATGAGAGAAAATATCGTCGAGAGAGGAGAACTATATGAGCCATACAGAAAATATATCTAAACTTGAGCAGTTTATTAAAATGATGACAGGTCACTTTGATAATCAGGAACAATTTCAAAAAATGAAGGAAGCAGGAGAGATATATCCATATGCGGAGCATGTTAATACACCGTGTAACAATAAAATACAAGATCTTCCGGCAGATTTTTCCGGCATATTCATTGTGGAAGAAAGTTATTATCAAAGCCAAGGAAAACGTCATTCTTCGCCACATTTGTTTTTGTTGACAGAGCAGGATGATGGGATTATGCTTTCTTCCTATGAAATTCCGGAAGGAGAGGATAAAAAGACATTTTCCTACGAAACAATGAAAAATGTAAAATACAGTGCATTGAAAAAGTCAGAAAAATTTACTCCGGCTTTGTATCACGAAAAGGATGGTACATGGGAAGGAGGCAGTGTAAGCCAGTTTTCGCCGGTAATGATATTTCGGTTATGGGAGAAATTTTCTGATACATGTCTGGAAGTATCGGAGAGTATGGAAGTGAATGGAAAACGTACATTTGGATATGATGCTCCTATTATTTATAAAAGGGTATAAAATCAAAACAGAGGTGACTGCAATGTTGTGGATGTACCTATCATAATCTGATTTATAGCAGAAGTGTATAAATCGGCAGTATTTTCCGGAATGTAACCTTGAATTGCGGATTTGCAAGGTTCAGATGGTAGATAGATCGAGAGATAAAGATATACTGTAATTACACTGAAAAACAGAAAGGGGATGCATGCTATGACGTTTGCTGAAAAATTACAGAGATTAAGAAAACAGAACGGATTATCACAGGAGCAGCTGGCAGAAAAACTGAATGTTTCCAGACAGGCTGTTTCCAAGTGGGAAATGGGGACGATTCCTGATATGGAAAATATGGTCAAATTAGGAAGATATTTTGACTGCTCGTTGGATTATCTTATGAAGGATGAGGTAGATGACGATAATGGTCAGGACACAAATAATCACAATACGGATAAGAAAAATAGTAATGGCAGTATTATTGAAAGGTGTATCTCAATAACATGTATCCTGATAGGCGGGATATTTGTTTTATTGATGCCGTTATTTGCAAAATGGTATCAAGCATTCGAGTTTAGAAATTATCATGAGTGTTTTACAAATTCGGCAGATTATATTTTGCGGTTCCCGTTGGCTTGTATTTTAATAATAGCTGTTTTATTATTGGGTGCCGGAACGGTGTTTCTCTATCATTCTATTCGGAAACATTGAATATAGCTATTGGACAAATTCATATACAAAATTGGAATGGTTAATGATGTGATTTTTGTTGTATATACAGAACGGAAAGAGAATATTCGTCTGATATCAGCAAGAATAGCAACAAAAACGGAAAGCAATCTATGATATTGTAGATATTACTGAAAGTATAGAATCGAATTTTGGTAAAAGAGTCGCTGATAACTTTGAATTAGAAATTTACAGCAAGATAATCTCACTAGAGCAAGATGCAGATATTTTTAGAAAATTGGATATGACGATTTATTAGAGCTTACGCTTGTAATATAATATTAGAATAATGGGTTCCCATACCGGGCTAAGCTTTTGCCTGGTATGGGGATTTTTGAAATAGTAAAGAATTTGATTCTGGGATTTGAAACTTTAGGGTGACATATATTAGAGTAATCAAAATAGATATCAAAGGATGTTTGAGAAATTTGAAAGGATTGATATGAGAATATCTCTATTTATTTTTAACAGATTGTGCTATAGTAGGATTACTTGATGCTTGAAATAGAGAAATGAAGGAACTTTTTTTCGAAAATGTTGATGTGGACTTATTTGCAAGATTTGTCGTACATTATTGTTTTCGAAATGGTCCGTTGGAAGATATGCACGCGCAAGGTAAGTTAAGTCTGGAAGATATGAAAACATTAAATAACCTCTTGTGAGTAAAAGCAGTGTAATACAACACATTATTTGATTTATAGTTTAAAAATAAGCTAACATCATTAAAGGAGATCCAAATGAAAAAGACCAAGCTTTACACCGTGACCGGTATCTGCGTTATTCTCGCAGCCATAACTCTGGTTACAACTAAGAATACAAATATAACCGGCGCGTCCGGAATAAAGCAGACAGAGATTCATCAGGACAAGCGGATTTCTAAACAAACCTTTGTCAATGATGAAACTGGCAACCGGGCAGTGACATCAGTGAATAACAAAGTAAAAGATGCATCCGCATCACAAACTGTCTTGTCTGCAGTGTCTACACAGAAAAGCTATAATGCGTATGTCTGCGAAGACGACAGTCAGCTTTTATATATTCAGGATCGGGCGACAGACAAGACCCAAACGATTACGGTTGAACCGCATCTGGCAACGGGAATTATGTCTCTGGAGTGGCCTGATGACAAGATGATAGTTGCTTTTTCTCATGTGAGTCCGTTTATGGGCTGTATGAGTGTTTACGATGCATCTACGCAGGAGCTTCTTCTGGAAAAATATTGTTCGAGCTATGCCTTTGGCGATACGCTGGATTCTCTTGCGTATGTGGAAGCGACATCTGGCGATTCAGGGAACCATAAACTTCTTAATTCGGAAGATAAGCTTTTGTATCAAACCGAGAAGAAGGAACGGATTACAAATATTGCTGTGAATCATACAAATGGTGATATTGCGATCGTTGTTGGAAAGTATTTGAAGGATGGTGAGACACAGAAGTTTCATGTCGTGATTTTGGCGAAAAGAGGAGATAAATACATAAAGGTAAAAACACAGAGGGTGAAATTAAATTCCGTTAATTCTGTTCAGTGGAAAGATGATGAACAAATTATTATTACTAACGATGCTGGGAAAGAAGTGATCAGAAAATAATTACAAAGTAGAAATATACGATTCTAAAGAGAGGACGATTTGATGGATAGAAGTAATAAAAATTCCTCGCGCAGTGCGGAGGTGTATCGGGCACTGATGGACAAGAATTTTCCGGAGGAATTATGTCGTGAGATTGCATACAAATATATGAACACCGATTATACTGCGACGCGGATGCTGGGGTATCTGTATCGGATGACGAATCCGAGCGTGGAAATGGTGGTTGATGAAATGCTTGCAATTCTGGAGGATCGTGAGCGTTTTCGGAAGAAGCATGAGATGGAGGAAGCACAGGCGGCAATTACGAAGATTTACAACGAAGGCTTGTAGTGTTTTACACAGGTAATTTTCTTTTGGATGAAAGCAAATGATCTGCGCAGATTTTTTGATTTTAAAACAGGTATCTTCATAGCAGAGTGCGAAGAAAGATTAGGGTTGAGAAAGGAATATGAGATTACTATGAAATTATATCAACCGGATTATTATGAACAATTTCAATGTACTGCATCGAAATGTCCCATGACCTGCTGCATGCAGTGGCGTATTGCAGTAGATGATGGGACATTTTTTCGATGGGACGAGGAATGGAAAAGCCATGTGAAGCAGGGGGAGGACGGATATGTTATTGCACTTGGACAGGATGGGATGTGTCCGTTTCTGAATGATGAGAAATTATGTAAAATTGTCATAAGGGATGGAGATCAGGCGATTTCGCACACCTGTCAGACTTTTCCGAGAGAGGAGCACATATACAACGGAAGGATTGAGCGTGCGCTGACACCGGGCTGTCCGGCAGTGTTGGATCTGCTGTGGCAGCAGGAATCTTTTTGGTTTCAGGAACGGGAAGAAAGCAAAACGGCATGTGGGGAAATTACGGAGATTAATCCGATATTATTTGAAATCAGGGACTGGCTGTTGGAAATTGTAACTACAAAGGGACTCAAGTTAAATACTGCTTTGGAAATCTGTTTTCTGATCGTAAAGGATCTGAATGAACTGGAAGAGAATGGAAGCCTGGAGGAGAAGTTCCAAGTTTATAAGAATGCGACAGATCTTAAGGCGATTCAGGATGCGATCGGCGATAATGACGAAATGACAAGCAATCGAATGGAAGAATATAATCTGCTCTTTCTGGATGTTTCTGAGATATACCGCAGAAAAAATATATATACGGATTTTTTGCTGCCGCTTGCGGATGCGGCAGAGCAATTAGATAACAGGCAGACGAAGGAATGGGATGATTTTCGGCAGAAGATTCAACCTTTTGAGAAGCATCTTCGAAATCTGTTTGCGGAGGAGATATCATCGGCACTGATCACGCCGGGAACGGAGCAGGTTCTGGATATTCTTGTGAAGTTAGAATGGATGGCAATGGAGTATGCGGTGTTACTGCAGGTTTTGTTTTTGCAGCAGCGAAAAGGCATGCTTTCCTATGGGGAGCTGCGGGAAAGTGTATGTGTGATCTTTCGGATGATGGGATATGCGGATGATGATATTTGGGAATATATGGAAAACTGTTTTGATGATGTCATCTGGCCGTGGGAATATTATTCGCTGCTGGTGTAAGAGGACTTGTGGTTGATGAGACCGGAGATAATATGAACTATTATGAGGATAATAAAATTATTTATGATTAGAACTTGCTTTAAAGAAGGGAGGCATTGAATCAAATGATTCGGACATTTAAGACACATTATGTGAGAAAGCAAATGGAATTAACCGAAAGTTTATGGGAATTTGAACCATGTGCCGGAAACTATGCAGGACAGAAGTTTCCGGTTGCTGTGCCTGGCTGCTGGGAGAACCATCCGCTTTTTGCAGATTACAGAGGAGAGGGGATTTATCGTAAAACTTTTCAGGCACAGGGAAATGTACGGATCGAGTGTAAAGGTGTGAGCCATACTGCAACGGTTTATTTGGACGGACATGAGATCGGACATCATTACAATGCCTATACGCCGTTTTCCGTCGTTGTCAGTGATTTGGAACCGGGCAGACATATGCTGGAGATCAAGGCGGATAATCGTTTTCATAAAGACAGTGCGCTTCATGTTCCGAACGATTATATGTCTTACGGCGGAATATCAAGAGGTGTTGTCGTAGAAGAACTCAGTGATCTGTATTTGGAATATGTTCATGTGAAAACATATCGCGAAAATGAACAATGGCATGTTCAGGTTAAGGCAGCAGTCAATGTACTGAAAGTCGGACAGAACGACGAGGAGGATATTACCATTCAAGGAAAAATAAAAGATACTGCTTTTGAATGGAAACTTACAGATACTGCTAAAAAACATTATGAATTTTGTACCGATTTGAAGATCGATGGGATTGAGGAGTGGAGTCCGGAGACGCCGGTGCTGTATCAGGTGGAATTGCAAATGCTGCGAGAGGATGAAGTGATCGATGATCTGATTGAACGCTTTGGATTTCGTGAGATATGTGTTCAGGGTAAATACGTTTTGCTGAATGGGAAAAGACTTCGGATCAAGGGAATATGCCGTCATGAGGATCATCCGGATTATGGATGTGCGCTGCCGTATCAGACAATATATAATGATCTGGTTCTAATACGGCAGATGGGAGCAAATTCCATCCGGACGGCACATTATCCGAACGATGAAATATTTTTAGATCTGTGTGATGAGCTTGGCATTCTGGTCTGGGAAGAAAATCATGCACGCGGCCTGGAAGAAGATAGGATGAAACATCCATTGTTTGAGGAGCAGGCGGAACAGGTTATCCGGGAAATGATATTTTATCATTACAATCATCCAAGTATTTTTATTTGGGGAATTTTAAATGAATGTGCGAGTGAAACATTGTTTGGGCGTTCCTGTTATGAGAAGCAGTTCCGGTTGATACGTGAAATGGATGACAGCAGACCATGTACATTTGCGAGCTGCAAATTTTTCGGTGATATCTGCTTTGATCTGCCGGATGTTATTTCCTGCAATCTATATCCAAGATGGTATGTGGACAAGCCGGTTCGCGATTATTTAAATGAGGTATATGACTGGATCGTCGAGGACGGAAATGGAAAGGGTAAGCCTTTTATTGTTTCCGAGATCGGAGCAGGAGGCTTGTATGGCTGTCATAATGCTTATCACGGAAAATGGACAGAGGAATATCAGGCAGATGCGCTGTCTGAACAGGTGTCAGAATGCTTGAAGTTTTCAGAAAGCATGGGTGTTTATATTTGGCAGTTTTGTGATGTGCGGGTGAGCAGTGAATGGTTTGCAGGTCGTCCGAGAGAAATGAATAATAAGGGGGTTGTGGATGAATATCGTCGTCCGAAAGCGGCATATGGAAGAGTAAAGGAGATTTTTGAACAATACACCAATTATTATGAAGAGTAGAGACTGTTGGAGGAGATGAAGAATAAAAATTTCAAATTTCACTTTTAAATTTTAATAAACGCAACCTGCAGGTCAGAAAAAGTGTCTTCATAAGTAGAAGGGAGAGTATTCTATGGATGAAAAGCAGATCATAGCAATGCTATGGAACCGGGAAGAGGATGGTGTAAAGGCACTTCAGGATCAGTATGCGGCGAAGCTGAAAATGCTGGCAGCTCATTTTGTTTCTGCACAGGATGCGGAGGAATGCATGAATGATGTGCTGCTTGCCGTATGGGACAGTATTCCGCCGAACAGGCCGGACAATTTATTTGCGTACAGCGCCAGAATATGCAGAAATAAGGCGCTCAATAAGATCAGAAGTATGGAGCGGCAGAAACGTAAAGCTGAGGTTGTGGAATTGTCGAAAGAGCTTCAAAACATTATTCCGGATAAGGTGGAACAGGAAAGCTTGTTGACGGAGCTGATCAATGAATTTCTGGAACAGGAGCGGGCTCAGGACCGTTATCTGTTTGTGCATCGTTATTGGTTCGGAGAATCGATCGAGGAATTGTGCGGGCAGACCGGTTATGGGGCGAGCAGGATCAAAAGCAGTCTGTTTCGTATGAGAAAGAGACTTAAGAATTATTTAGAAGGGAGATATCGTATATGAAGGAAGTAAATCGATTGGAATATCTTTCCGGCATTGATGACCGTTTTCTGACACAATCCTGGTCAGAGTGTTCTTCCCGAAAGAAAAAGGCGTATTTCCCGCTTAAGGCAGCAGCGGTCATTCTGGTGGTCCTGTTAGCGATGGGAACAGCCGTATATGCGGCGCAGAAGCTTGGGATATTTATGAGCGAGAAGCACTCCGGCGACAGTGGTTCCGGATATACTGTGAAGTGGAATAAGCAGCAGATCGACTTTAACGAGCTTCATGGTCAGCTTGACAGCATGAAGGAAACGATCATTGAACAGAACAAAAATATGGACTTTGCGTATACCGATGAAATGCCGGGCTATTGTCAGAAGGCTTTTGACTCAGATAAGAAGGCGGTTGATTTTATTGGGTATGATAAGCTGGTGACGGCAGACTGGAATTATAGGCCGTCCGAGATATCGGTGTCATTGTATGCGAGCGTGAGGGGAGAACGTGATGTGACGATGGATCAGGTGATGCTCGAGCATAAATATGAGATCGATCATATCCGATTGCAGCAGTGGGAGGAGATATTTTTTAAGGGCTCCCATTTAGATGCTGGTCAGACAGGCGTTTCTGAGGACGGCAATGTGGAATATCAACAGACAAAATTAAAATCCGCAGACGGAGACGAGTGGCTGGTCGTGGACAGCAGCTCCAGAACCGGGAAATATATGTTTTATAAGAAAAACGCATATCTTACCAGAGACGGAGTCACCTATTCCTTGTATATGGTGGCGCAGGATGACGGGGAGGATGAAGCTCGTACTGCGAAGCTGCAGAAAAGGCAGGAAACACTTATGAAGGAATGGGTAGATGCTTATCATTTTTAAGGATATGATGAGGGGAAGTGAAACTTTTTCGCCGTATATTCCTACTTATGGGATGGACGGCGAAAGGAGAAACTGCATGGAAGATACGGATATTATTGAACTGTACTGGTCGCGCTCGCAGGAAGCGATCCGGGAAACGAAAAAGAAATACGACAAATTATGCAGCCATATTGCGGATCGTATTCTCCATTCCAGAGAGGACGCGGAGGAATGTGTGCAGGATACTTATCTTGCGGTATGGAACCGCATTCCGGAGGAACGTCCGTCTTATTTCCGGGCATTTCTCTGTAAGATTACAAGGAATATCGCGATGGACCGGCTGGACTACAATCTGGCAGGAAAACGAAGCCGGCAGCAGACGATTTCCTTTGAGGAACTGGAAGAAACGTTTTCTGATACGCCAAATCTGACGGAGGGGATCGAGCTGGGGGAACTGACGGAACAGATCAATGTTTTCTTGGAACAATTGCCGGTGAAACAGAG
>UMDC01011708.1_pt1 | contig 16304 bp, 11 predicted proteins | sample 1964391 | NCBI WGS metagenome assembly UMDC01 (sample SAMEA4835984, study PRJEB28245) | human gut metagenome | biome: gut microbiome; material: fecal sample | place: Denmark | collected 2008 | reverse complement strand
AAATCAGCAAGTTGAACTTGCGAAACTTAAATTACTTATATTTAATTTTACTCTATTCCTTAAATCCGCAGTTACTCACGATTGCGGATTTTTGAAGTTTATATCACTTACTCGCTTTTTACACTACCGGGACAGTTCATTAGATAGGAGTTGGATTCAATGTTTTTTACCCTATTAATAAATAGCTGCCAAAATACTGATAAATATAGCAACACACAATTTCATTCTAAACTTAGCCAATTATAAGGAGAAAAGACGTTATCCTCTATTTCTGCCAAGCAGGGCAAGCCATAAATAGCCATATCAACGGTTACATGCCTATACATTCCAAATATCCCCCTCCGCTTACTTTATTATCCCACTTCAAAAATTGGAGAGTGCCATATACAAGCGAGCAGACTACATCTTTCAGTCCCCCCACCCATATTTGAATAAAAACAAAGAATCAACTTAATCATTCACCATTAAAAAAAATTCAAGTATGGAAAATTTGATTTTATTGCCTGCTATGGCACAGAAAAGAAGTAGTAACTTCAATCAGTATGCAGAGGATGCAACAGTAATTTCAGAAGAAACTACAAAAGTGAAAAAGGTAAATCACTTTATAGAAGCTAACACTATGGAGATTGATTTACAGCATTTAAAGAATGACTGTATCGTACCCGTTTTCAGTAAGGACAACGAACTGACCATTTCGCACAATGCCTTTATTGAAACGGTTTGGGATGCTGCAAATTCATTCTTTACAGGTGAAACGATTGATAAACCGGACATTCGTGTTTCTCACATTGTCAAAGGCAGAATCCCTGAAGCAATTCATAAGCCTGCAAACCAACTTTTAGAAAGTGACAAGACACAATACTTTGAACGTATGATGTTTTGCTTTGAGATTCCCACTATTTATGAAACGGTAGAGGGAAACAAACTCACTCTTTCAGTTGGTGGTGTACGTGCTTATAATCAGATGAATCTGTATTCAAAGAAAACCGTTGAAAAATTCAAAGTCTTTGTTGGATTCAAGAACATGGTTTGCTGCAATTTATGTGTTTACACAGACGGATATTTAAGCAATTTGGAAGTTTCAAGCACAGGTGATTTATATCGCTCTGTATTGGAAATGTTTCATGCCTATAACCCTGCAAAACACATTCATTTGATGCAAATGCTTGGGAATAGTTATCTGACTGAACACCAGTTTGCACAGATCCTTGGGAAAATGCGTCTTTACCAATGTTTGCCACAAGGCTATCAGAAAAGCGTACCCCGTTTACTTATAACAGATACGCAAATTAACAGCGTGGCAAAGGCTTATATGCAAGACGAGAACTTTAGTGGCTTTGGCGGTGACTTGTCTATGTGGAGATTCTACAATCTACTGACAGGCGCAAACAAGTCAAGCTATATAGATTCTTTCTTGGATAGAGCCTATAATGCAACAGAGATCGCACAAGGCATTAATGCGGCTTTGCATGGTGACGAACACTACAAATGGTTTATTGACTGATTTTACACAATGAGAGATATTCAGAAATGGGTATCTCTCATTTCTTATGAACATCTAAAATTCTAAGTTATGGACAAAAAAGAGAATCAAAACACAATGACAAAGGCAGGATGTGGATTTGCCGTATTTGCAGCTGTATTTATTTTGCTTTGCAGTATTAACCCTTTTGTAACGATAGGCATATTTTGGTTTTTAGCAATACTAGTCTTATGCATCTATTGATTCACTAATTTATAGAAGTGAAAGTAGTTTGATAATCAATCTGTTACGAAATGAATTTCAAATTTACTTTCACTTTTATAGCCAAACCTACAAAATTGAAATAACATGAGCTTAAAAAATAGCTATACAACAAGCGACTGCCTGCAATGGGACAGTGCTACAAATTTAGTGAGGAAGTTATACAGGGATAAGAATTATAGAATAAGCCTGCTTGTTGGGTGCGGCATATTCTTTGGTTTACGTATTTCTGACTTGTTACAACTTACTTGGGATATGCTTCTAAATAAAGAAGCTAAGTTTTCCATTACAGAAAAGAAAACAGGCAAACGAAGAGAAGTGAGAATTAATAAGGAGTTTCAGAAACACATTAAGGACTGCCATACGGCTTTAGATATTCAAAACTTGAATGAGTTTTGCTTTTTATCAGGCCGAGGAAAGAACAAGGTTTATTCTATCCAATGGGTGAATATTGTACTTAAAGAATTAAAAAGCAGGTACAATTTAAAGATTGACCATTTTTCCACTCATTCATTAAGAAAAACCTTTGGCAGAAAAGTGTTTGAATCCTCTGATAATGCAGAATTAGCTTTGATTAAACTTATGGAACTTTTCAATCATTCAAGTGTTGCCATTACAAAACGTTATCTTGGATTAAGACAGGAAGAACTTTTGAATACATACGACTGCCTTAGCTTCTAATTCGCATACAGGTAAAAGAATTAATAACTTTATACTTTTATAGGTGGAGATTAATTTTCTACCTACTTGATTAGCAAATAATAAGCAAAGTTCTTGCAACGCTAAACACTTTTGAATAACTTTGTGGCAATTTCGGTGGAGTAATGAGTTAGGAAACTGAAAGGACATATAAAACGAAAGGGCGTTTAGCTAAATTATCCCTTGTTGGAATCTGGACAATTCTCGTCATGTGGATAATAGGCAGGAACGCCCACACCATAGCTATATACTTACCTCTCATAGGGTAAACTATATACTATTTGGGTGTGGGCTTTGCTTATTATACATGACGGGCAGTCCAGAACTCTTAGCAATAAGAGAGCCTCAACAAGATAATAAGCCAAAGTACCCACACCCTTTCTTTATATGGCAGAATCAAAAGTAAAATCGCTTCTTCCGGGTATTGAGTAGCACAAGTAAATGTTAATATGAACAATTTAAAAGTTAGGCTGATTATTTCCTTTTTGATTGTAGGTGCTATTTCGGCTTATTCACAGGCTACTATTAAATCTACCAATTACAATGTAGATGGTTATTGGGGTAAGTGGGAAAATTTATATTTAGGGTTAGCTATGACTGGTACATATTCATCGTTTGTGATTCACGACCATGATAAACATCCCTCTCAATATGGATGTAAAATTACTATTTACGACTACAACGAGAATGTCAGCAAAAAGGAAAATAAACGAAGAAGAAAGACAAATGAATGGTACACTTATAATGGTACAATTGAAATCATTTTGAATGAACAAATCAACACTACACGTAAGTGGGTTGAATCGTTTGGAGAGTTTTTTTCTGCTTATAACTATAAAGGAGCTAAAGGTTCAATAAGTACAACTTATCCCGCCCAAATAATGATAGCACCTTATAAAAAATATCCTGAAACATATAATATCATGTTTGATGGATATGCCATAGGATTCATTTTATACTAAATAATAGTTAGAATTATGAAACGTACAATTTTTATTTCAGCACTTACATTGATTGGCACAGCAGCCTATAGCCAATCCTATAATGATTTCTTTACTACTTATAAAGACATTTCAACTCAGACAATACAAAAGAAACAGTCTTATGGTAGTAACAATGGCGGCAGCTATAATAATGGTATTACCCAGTATGATGTACTTGATGCCAATACATTCATACAAGATGTAAGTCCGCAGAATATTCAGATCGTCAATGGAATATATCTTTATGCAGGACAGTTTTATTCAGTCAAGTTAAAAATTGGAGTGTCAGGAACAAACAAGAATCAAATTATGGTTTGTGCATATTGGGATGGACAAATATGGAATAATATAACTTATTATGCTTCACCAATAGGATATGATGCGCCAGAACAAATTAGACGTGCCTGTGCATATCAAGTTTATATTGAAACCTTGGGAACAGTTTATTTCTAAAGAATTATAGTATGAAAATATATTATTTTTACTACTTTTGTCTTTGCCAACAGAAACGAATCTTTTCAAATATTTTACATTATTGGTAAAGATTATTTTCTATAGTTATCTTAAACGATAAAAGATATATGTAAATAGCTATATAATCCTGTAAATGGGTGGATTGATCGCAACGAGTAATTTATAAATTTAATATTAAATAAAAGACAAATGAAGAGATTAAGATTTATTGAGACGGCTCTAGTAGCCATGATTTTATGTGTGAGTTTTATTGCTTGTTCTGATGATGATGAAAAGAATGCAGAATCAGACACTTTGAAAGAAATTATTATCGGAACTTGGGCGCAAGATGGGGATGATGACATTTTAGTTATCAAAGCCGATGGAACAGGGATCATTTATGGAGATGAAAAACTTTATGCAAATGGTGATGGTGATCCCTTCTCATGGAGCTATAACAATGGTTGGGTTTACGCCGGTGTTGTGGGAATACAAGAAGAAGAGCTTAGGGCTGAATCTGTATCTACTAATAAAATAGTTTGGCGTAGATATAGAGATCGAGAAACAAACAATAAAGACGCTTTTGGCTGGTATGACTTTTGGACATGGGAACGATACACTAAGTAAAACATCCTAAATATCAAATTCTCAATAGTGCAAGGAACAGCATTTATTACAAAACAAAGATAAATGCTGTTCTTTTTTATCTGTTTAATTTTTCTTTTCCTTTAATGAGATAGTCTGAAAGAAATACAAAGTGTTCTTCTTGAGTAAATTCTGTATTTATAGTGAAGATTCAAAAAACACTGCTGATAGAGAGATAAAAAGATAAATCTTAAAATCAACATAGAAAAATGAAAGCCATATTTCTAATTCTTACGGTAATAATAGCTTTATCAGCTTACAGTATGGAGCAAGACAAAGCAAAACAGGATTCCATTATTGATACTGTCATGCAAATAGCAGACACTATTGGCACACGTAAAACGCTTAATGAAATTCGTTTTGATGGTTGGGAAAGAAGTGATTGGTTGGATAATGAATATATTCGTACCTTACGAAAATACTTAGATGATTACAATAGTGGGAAAGTATGCAATGCAAAATTAGACCCTTATAAAGAGCAAATAAAAGGCCAGTTTGTGATTTATGATATTACTCCTTATATATTGGGAGGTGCATATATTAGAATCACATTCCTTGATATGCCCAATAGAGTGTTTAGTAGTTGGGTATATAGTAATGTAGATGAAAAGAAAGAGATTGTAGAAAGCTATGAATTTCGTTCTATCAGCATAGAGGAAGAAACAACAGACATGACTAAAGAAGATATACTGCAAGCTATAAAAGAAATGGATGGATTAAAACTTTGGTAAATGAAATATTTATCCGTCCAATTTTTCTTCCTGTTCCTCTTAAAATGAGTTGTAGAATATGCTGAAAAATAGACATAAAACATAGAGCACCTTTTTTGAAGATATTCAGTTTTATAGGAAGTATTCAGAAAAAGTACCTAACATATACAAGCCACAATAAATTTATTCATTCATGCGTAAAGTCTTTTTAAAAAGGATTATCCAATCAGTCACCATAATGCTTATAACAATGATAATTGCCATTGTGTGCTGTCATTGCATCATTATGTTCAGTGCCAAAAACAGATGCTACGATAACCTGTCCGACCTCCCTTTTCATGAGTATGGTCTGGTACTGGGTACTTCACCCATCACCTCACAAGGTGAGCACAATTACTATTTCGACACACGCATACAAGCAACGGCTGAATTATATCATCACGGAAAAATCAGACGGATTATAGCAAGTGGTGGTAATTACATAGATCAGGATGGTTGCAATGAGTTAACAGCCATGCGGGATTCTCTGATTGCATATAACATTCCTGACAGCGCAATTATTTTAGACTATCAAGGTACACGTACTCTTTACTCTATTCTACTGGCCAAAAGAATCTGTAATCCCACCAACGTAACCATCATTTCTCAGAAATATCACAATGAACGAGCTATCTATCTTGCAAGGCATTACGGATTAGAAGCAGTAGCCTACAATGCCAAAACACCTGATATATGGAACAAAAGACTTAAGAATGAATTACGGGAATACCTCGCACGAGTGAAAGTGTTCATTGATTTGATAAAGTTAAAATAGAAGTTGGAATGTGGGTGCAACAAACACTCTAATTTATGAATTTATTCCAGTAAATAGGAAAAAGTAAGTGCAATCATGTAAACAATAAGACATTATCATTGCATGAACCCATAAGAATAATTATCTTTGCAATAAGAACGGTTGTTGACTAATTGTTGACTAATTCATTCTTAATAGAGTTTTTTAAATAGTTGATACTGCTTCATAATAGCATGATAATGAGCTGATTAGTTTTGTGAAGGCCTGGTAGCTTAGTGAATAGAGCGTCAGATTCCGGTTCTGAAGGTCGTGGGTTTGAGTCCCACCCGGGTCACAAACAAAAAATCCGCTGGTAACAGCGGATTTTTTGTTTGCGGCTTTTAGAGAGTTCTGTGTAAATGTTATTGTGTATAGTTTTTTCTTTTCTTGTTTGTACTTCCTTTTTTATTAAAGAATAAAGATTATATTTGCATATATTTATAAAGCATTACTTAATACCATGAAATTCAATACTATTTTCCTTTCAGGAATGGCTTGTTCGTTCGGACCTTTCTTTGCTGTTGCCCAGCAGGCGGCTAAACCGAATGTGGTAGTTATCATGGCCGACGATATCGGTTACGGTGACTTAAGTTGTTATGGAGAAAAGACCATCCATACCCCCAATGTGGAGAAGTTGGCCGATGGAGGCGTGATGTTTACGGATGCCCATTCAGTGGCTGCCACCAGTACACCTTCGCGTTATTCTTTTCTGACCGGGCATTATGCTTGGCGGCGTTCGGATACGGGAATAGCGCCGGGTGATGCGGGTATGATTATCCGTCCGGAGCAATATACGGTGGCCGACCTGTTCAAGGAGGCCGGCTATGCGACGGCAGCCGTCGGTAAGTGGCACTTGGGCATGGGTGACAAGACTGGAGAACAGGACTGGAACCGGCTGATAGAACCGGGATTGAAGGATATCGGTTTCGATTATTCCTACATTATGGCTGCTACGGGTGATCGTGTTCCCTGTGTATGGGTGGAGAATGGCGAGGTGGTCAATGCTGACCCCAATGATCCCATCCATGTCAGCTACAAGGAACCTTTTCCCGGCGAGCCTTTGGGCAAGACCCATCCGGAACAGCTGACGGTGATGAAGCCGAGTCCCAATCATGGACACGACCAGGCCATTGTTAACGGAATTTCCCGTATCGGTTACATGAAGGGAGGCAAGAAAGCGTTGTGGAAGGACCAGGACATCAACGACAGTATTGTGGCCCATGGCATTGCTTTCATGGAACAGCACAAGGATGAGCCTTTCTTCCTGTATCTGGCCACTAACGACGCTCATGTACCCCGCGTGCCGCATCCGCGTTTTGCAGGCAAGAGTGGCATGGGGCCGCGTGGGGACGCCTTGATCGAGTTCGACTGGACGGTAGGCCAGGTGGTGGCTACACTGGAACGCTTGGGCATACGCGAAAATACTCTGATAATCCTGACAAGCGACAATGGTCCTGTAGTGGATGACGGATATCAGGACCGTGCGGTGGAATTGCTGGGCGAACATCGGCCTTGGGGGCCTTTCAGAGGGGGAAAGTACAGTAACTTTGAGGCTGGTACCCGTGTACCTTTCATCGTGAACTATCCGGGCAAAGTGAAGAAAGGTGTGTCAATGGCTTTGGTTTCGCAGATTGATTTTCTGGGGACGATGGCTGAATTCCTGCAGACCAGTCTGACGAAAGAACAGATGAAAGACAGCAATGGCCAACTGGATGCCTGGTATGGCAAGGACCGCAAGGGGCGTGATTATGTGATTGAATATGCCGGAGCCTTGTCGGTGTCCGACGGCGAATGGAAATACATCTATCCCAACCGTAAGAGCGCTTACAATAAACTGACGAATACGGAATTGGGTAATGCGCCTGCCGAGCAGTTGTACTATCTGAAGAAAGATCTGGGTGAACAGGTCAACAGAGCCGAACAGAATCCAGATAAGATAAAGGAACTGAAGGCTTACCTGGAGGCTGTACGTTGAACAATAGGTTATGTGTTTTATTATGAGAAAACTGATTCTTTTTATTATATGTGTGCTGGTGGGAATCCACGGATATGCTGACATGGCCCGTTTCTCGACAGCCGGTTTTTACGAATTGCCGAATACCGGGCGTGAGGCCTATTCCTTGAATCAGGCCTGGCGGTTCTGGAAAGGTGAAGCGGATGGAACGCCATACGCTGTGGACTATGACGATACAGATTGGGAGGTTGTTTCGGTGCCTCATGGTTTGGAATATCTGCCGGTGGAGGCTAGCGGTTGTGCCAATTATCAGGGAGTGGCCTGGTATCGGAAACATTTCACTCCGGCCGACAGCCTGAAAGGCAAGCAGCTGTTTGTACACTTTGAAGGCATTATGGGCAAAAGCGAAGTGTATGTGAACGGCAGTCTGGTAAAGAAACACTATGGTGGCTATCTGCCAGTTATCGTGGATGTAAGCACGCTGTTGAAGTTTGGTGAAGAAAATGTGATAGCCGTGAAAGCCGACAACAGTGACGACCCTACCTATCCGGTCGGCAAGGAGCAGAGCATGCTCGATTTCACTTATTTCGGAGGTATATACAGGGACTGCTGGCTGGTGGCCCATAATGATGTGTTCATCACGAATGCCAATTATGAGAACGAGGTAGCCGGAGGAGGTCTGTTTGTGTCGTATGACAAGGTATCCGAAGCGCAGGCCACTGTCAATCTGAAAGCCCATGTACGCAATGCTTCGGGAAAGAACTGTCGCGTGACGGTCTGTTTCGCACTGAAGAATCCAGAGGGAAAGATGGTGAAGGAAGCCGAGAAAAAATTGTCGTTGAAGAACGGAAAGGCTGCTCATACGACCGCTTCTATGGTAGTGGAAGCTCCATCGTTGTGGTCTCCGGAGTCGCCTTACTTGTATCATCTGGATATACTGGTCAAGGATGCTTCGGGACGTGTGATAGACGGGTACCGTCAGCGTGTCGGTATCCGCAGCATTGAATTCAAGAAGACGGAAGGCCTGTGGTTGAATGGGAAACCGTACAAGGGCAAGATTATGGGTACCAACCGCCATCAGGACTTTGCTGTGCTGGGCAATGCACTGCCCAACTCGTTGCAGTGGAGGGATGCCAAGAAACTGCGTGACGCGGGTCTGAAGGTTATCCGTACCCATTATGTTATCGATCCTGCTTTTATGGATGCATGCGACGAACTGGGTCTGTTTGCTTTGGTCGAAGTACCGGGATGGCAGTTCTGGAACAAGGAACCGATATTTGCCGAGCGTATTTATTCGGATATACGCAACATGATACGCATCCATCGCAACCATGCTTCGTTGTTCTTCTGGGAACCGATTCTCAACGAAACCCATTATCCCGAAACGTTTGCCAAAAGAGCGTTGGAGATTTGTGGTGAAGAGTATCCTTATCCTTATAGTATAGCCGCCTGCGACCACGGAGCGGCCGGTGACCAGTATTACGACCTGCTGTTGCGTCCCATCGAGTCCAAGCTTCGCAGTGACAAGACTTATTTTATCCGTGAGTGGGGCGACAACGTGGACGACTGGAATGCTCAGAACTCCGACAGCCGTGTGGCCCGCGGATGGGGTGAGGTGCCGATGTTGCTTCAGGCCGAACATTATGCGAATCCGTCCTATCAGAAGGATTTCCCCATTTTGTGCTATGAGTCTATTTGTCAGAAACCTGCCCAGATTGTGGGAGCTTGTTTCTGGCATTCGTTCGACCATCAGCGCGGATACCATGCCGATCCTTTCTACGGGGGTATCATGGATGCTTTCCGCCAGCCCAAGACTTCCTATTACATGTTCATGTCGCAGCGTGAACCTGTGAAAAGTGACTTACAGGCCGATAACGGACCAATGGTCTATATCGCTCACGAGCTGACACCTTTCTCGCCGGAGGACATTACGGTTTACTCCAACTGCGACGAGGTGCGGCTCACTGTGTTCAAGGACGGAAAGACCTATACTTATAAGAAAGATTCCAATCATCAGGGCATGCCTTCGCCAATTATCAAGTTTACGGATGCTTTCCATTTCATGGAGTGGAAGGCGAAAGCCCGTGCCCGTAAGCAGGACGAGGCTTATTTGCTTGCGGAGGGACTGATGGACGGCAAGGTAGTGGCTACGCACAAACGTTATCCTGCGGGACAGGCCGACCATATCCGGCTGCGTTTGGACGACGAAGGAATGCGGATGGAAGCCGACGGATCGGATGTTGTGACCGTGATAGCCGAAGTGGTGGACAAGCGTGGAACGGTGAAACGTTTGAACAATTCCATTATCCGCTTTACGGTGGAAGGTGAAGGACGTCTGCTGGGCGGTGACGTGGCTTGTGTGAATCCGATGCCGGTAGTATGGGGTTCGGCTCCGGCCCTGATACAGGCTACCGGTCGCGCTGGAAAGATTAAGGTGACAGCTGCACTGGAAGTACCGGGCGAAGCACGTCCGTTGGAAGGTACGCTGGAGTTTGAAAGTATACCCACCGACTGCCGTCAGATTGCGGATGAGGCAGAAATGGCCGAGGTGGGCAAGCTGAAACAGACGGATGACCGGAAGGTATCTGCCAGCGAACTGGAGAAAGAGAATGCCCGTTTGCGGAAGGAACTGAACCAGCTCAAGGTAAAGGAAGTGGAGAAACAGCAGACCCAGTTCGGAGTAGGAATCAATGATTGATAATGTTGAATGAAATAAAGAACAGTAACATGAGAAACAAGATGTTTGCATGCGTTGTCGGCTGCAGCTTGGCTCTGGCTTCGGCAGAAAGCTTTGCGGCGCAGCAGGAACAACCGAAAGTGCCTTATTGGCAGGACCTTCAGACGGTATCTGTCAACCGGGAGGCGCCCCGAACGTCGTTCATGACCTATGACGACCGCGAGGCCGCCCTGAGTGGTAAATACGAGAACAGCCGCTTCTACCGGCTGCTGAACGGAACGTGGAAGTTCCTGTACTCCGATTCCCATCGCAGGTTGCCTGACGATGTGACTTCGGCTTCAGCAGATCTGGCAGAGTGGTGTAACATTCAGGTGCCGGGCAACTGGGAAGTACAGGGACACGGCGTGGCCATCTATACCAACCAGTGGTTTGAGTTCAAGGCTAGCGATCCTCAGCCCCCGCTGTTGCCCGACGATATTCCGGTGGGTGTCTACCGGCGCGAGATAGATATACCGGCCGAGTGGTTACAGACAAGGGATGTCTACCTCCATCTGGCCGGAGCCAAGTCGGGTGTCTATGTCTATATCAACGGGCAGGAAGTGGGATATAACGAAGATTCCAAGAACCCGGCCGAATTCCTGATCAATTCTTATGTAAAGCCGGGCAAGAACAGCCTGGTGCTGAAAATCTTCCGTTGGAGCACGGGCTCGTATCTGGAGGCTCAGGACTTCTGGCGCCTGAGCGGTATTGAACGCGATGTGTTCCTCTATGCACAGCCCAAGGTGGCCGTCAAGGACTTCCGGGTCGTATCGACGTTGGACGACACCTACAAGGACGGTCTCTTCCGCCTGGCAGTCGATATGAGAAACCGGGCAGCCGGACAGAAATCTGTTAAGGTGGGTTACGAGCTGCTCGACGCCGAAGGCCATTCGGTGGCAAATGCGGTTCAGGAGTGCAGCCTGCCTGCCGGTGGTGCACAGACTGTGGACTTCAGCACAACGCTGGCCGGTGTGAAGACATGGACTTCGGAGCATCCCAATCTGTATAAACTGCTGATGACGGTCGAGGAAGACGGCAAGGTAATCGAGATTGTTCCCTTCCACGTTGGGTTCCGCCGTATCGAAATCAAGCAGATTGATCAGCTGGCCAAGAACGGAAAGCCCTATACCGTGCTGCTCATTAACGGACAGCCGTTGAAACTCAAGGGTGTGAACATCCACGAGCACAACGAGGCTACAGGACACTACGTACCCGAGGAACTGATGCGGAAAGACTTCGAGCTGATGAAGCGTCACAACATCAACACAGTGCGCCTGAGCCACTATCCGCAAGACCGCCGTTTCTATGAACTGTGCGACGAATACGGTCTGTATGTATATGATGAGGCCAACATCGAGTCGCACGGCATGTTCTACGACTTGCGCAAGGGTGGAACGCTGGGCAACAATCCCGAATGGCTGAAGCCCCACCTCTACCGTACGGAGAACATGTATGAGCGCAACAAAAACTATCCTTCCGTAACCTTCTGGTCGCTGGGTAATGAAGCCGGTAACGGATATAACTTTTACCAAACTTACCTGTGGGTGAAGGAACGGGAGAAAGACCTGATGAACCGTCCCGTGAACTACGAGCGTGCCCAGTGGGAGTGGAACTCCGACATGTACGTGCCCCAGTATCCCAGTGCCGAATGGCTGGGCTATATCGGTGCGAACGGTTCGGACCGTCCGGTCGTTCCGTCGGAATATTCGCATGCGATGGGCAACTCCAACGGTAACCTGTGGGACCAGTGGAAGGAAATCTACAAGTATCCCAACCTGCAGGGCGGATACATCTGGGACTGGGTGGACCAGGGTATTCTGGAGACAGATGCGGCCGGCCGTCCCTATTGGGCCTACGGAGGTGACTATGGTGTGGATATGCCGAGCGACGGTAACTTCTGCTGTAACGGTCTGGTAGCTCCCGACCGTACGCCGCATCCGGCTATGGCTGAAGTGAAATACGCCCATCAGAACGTGGCTTTCGAGGCAGTGGATGCCGCAGCAGGCAAATTCCGTGTGCTGAACCGTTTCTATTTCACGGACCTGAAGGACTACGACATCCTGTACGAAGTGCAGATTAATGGAGAGACCCGTAAGAAAGGCCGTCTGAACATGGCCTTGGCGCCGCAGCAGTCTGCCGAATTCACCGTTCCGGTATCGGGCTTCCGCCTCAAGGCAGGGACGGAATGCTTCGTACGTTTCGGTGTGGTGACACGCCTGGCCGAGCCGTTGGTTCCCAAAGGCTATGAAGTGGCCTGCGAGCAGTTCCGCCTGTCGGCCGCACAGCCCGGACTGGCTTACAAGGCATCGGGACCGAAGCTGACAGACAGCCGCGAGGGCGACCGCATTGTGATTTCTTCGTCCAAAGTGCGTTTCGTGTTCGATGCGGCAGCGGGCAAGGTGACCTCCTATTGCGTGGACGGCATGGAATATGTGTCCGACGGATTCGGTATCCAGCCTAACTTCTGGCGTGCGCCCAACGACAACGATTATGGAAACAGCAACCCCAAGCGTCTGCAGATATGGAAGCAGGCCAGTCATGACTTCCGCATCAGTTCGGCCGATGTGAAGAAAGACGGTGACACCCGTATCCTGAGCGTGGTCTATGACCTGCCCACCCGGAACGAATACTTCGTGAACTACCGCATTTATCCGGACGGCGTGGTCAACGTCTCGATGAAGTTCACTCCTACCAACGCCGCTGCCGTGAAGACCGAAGTGCTGGAAGATACCAACCTGGCTACCTATACGCCCGGTAAGAAGAAGGCAGACGGCAGTCAGCTCGAACTGCCCCGTCTGGGTGTACGTTTCCGGATGCCGGCCTCGCTGCATCAGGTAGAATACTTCGGCCGTGGTCCTGAAGAAAACTATATCGACCGCAATGCCGGTTCCATGATTGGTCGTTACACGACGACTGCCGAAGACATGTACGTCCGCTACGTGCGTCCGCAGGAGAACGGTCACCGCACCGATACACGTTGGGTAGCCTTCTCGGACGGCAAGCGGAAAGGCCTGCTGGTAGTGGCCGACAGCATCATCGGCTTCAATGCCTTACGCAATGCGGTGGAAGACTTCGACAGCGAAGAATCTTCGCATCCTTACCAGTGGCGCAACCGCTCTCCGCAGGAGATTGCGGGTAAGAATGAAGCCGAAGCCCGTAACGTCATGCGCCGCCAGACTCATGTGAATGACATTGTTCCGCGCGATTTCGTGGAAGTCTGCCTGGACATGAAGCAGCAAGGTGTGGCCGGATACGACAGCTGGGGAGCCAAGGTACAGCCGGGCTACACCATTCCTGCCAACCGCCTTTACACCTGGGGCTTTACACTGGTTCCTGTTAAGGGCGGAAACTACGACAAGGCTTTGCAGTATAAGTATTGAGAAAGAATGTAGGTGATATTCGAAGAGGAATATCAAAATAGGAAAGTCTAACATTTTGTCATTCTGAACGCAGTGAAGAATCTCGAAAGTAGTTGTCTGTGTATTGAGATCCTTCGCTTCGTTCAGGATGACATTGTGTTTTGATTATACCGTTCTATTTTGAGCCTCTTCGGTTTATTTATGAAAAAACGAAATTCCATGAACAGATTGAGACTTTTAGGACTGTGGATGTTCCTGATGCCTTTGTTGGCCGTAGCATCGGAACTGGATGCCAGGAAATGGGTGGCCGAAGACGCCTCCGGGAAATTCCGGATGACAGCCACAGGCGGTGTGACGGAAATTGTCGCTCCTGACGGCCTGACGCTTTGGTATGACGAGCGTCTGACGGGCAACTATGAAATAAGCTACCGCATACAGGTGGTGATGGATGGTGGACAGTACGATCGCCTAAGTGACATGAACTGCTTCTGGGGAGCCGCAGATCCAGAGCATCCCGACGACATCTATGCGCGTGGAAAATGGCGTGCGGGTGTCTTCAAGAATTACAATACGCTGAACCTTTTCTACGTAGGTTATGGCGGCAATCACAACAGCACGACCCTCTTCCGCGAATACCACGGCGAATACTACGGGCAGGGAGACGACCGGGTGAAGCCTTTGTTCAAGGAGTATACGGACGGGCCGCATCTGCTCAGCCCCAACCGCTGGTACGAGGTGGTGATTACGGTGGCCGATGGGTGCACCACCTATGCCGTTGACGGCGAAGTGCTTTTCAGTCATCCTCTGGAGAAAGGGCAGGCCGACGGTTATTTTGCCCTCCGTTTGTTGGAGAACCGTGTGCGTGTCAGTGACTTTACAGTCAGGAAAGCCGAGGCCCAGTTTGCTTTCGCCAACTACCGCCGTTATTATCGGGAAGCCCGCGAGCGTGTGGCCGACGAGAAGACAGAGGCCGTAGGCAAGCTCCGTGACTATTTCTCCCGCCATCCCCATCGGGCCGTGAAGCCGGTCGGTGAGGCCGAGGCAGCCCGGATGTATGCTTTGCTGGGCGAGGATGGAACCTTCTCCGACCTGAATCCGACGGAAGAGCAGTATAACCGTGAAAACGTCTGGAACCGCGGATATGCCAATACGCCCGACGACCGGGCGGGTATCTTCATCGCCGGTGCGCTGAACCGTGTGTACCGCCTGGCCGAAGCTGCGCGGAGAGGCAGTCTGAAGAAAGATACAGAGTTCCTGAACCGCCTTTCACGGGCGGTGGTGCATTACGGCAATCTGGAGATAGCCCGCTCCAACGACAAGCCCCGCTTTCACGCTTCCTGCTTTGCCATCCCTACGGCAGCGGTCAACATCTATTTTGCCTGCATGGAGGAGATGGATCGGGCCGAACGCGGAGAAGCCGATGCAGAAGTGCGGGCGGCCTGCGACATGTTGAAGGTACTCGGTCTTCAGTCCTATACGCAACCCTTGCGCCGGGACGCTACGGACCGTAATGTAGTGTCGGTGGAACGCTTCCGCAACCACGTCTGGTGGGTAGGCGGAAATGCTTTGGCCTACCGTTCGCTGCTTCCGGTGGCCGTCATGTACAGTTCGGTGCCGATGCTCGATGTGCTGGCCGAGGTATGCCAGCGCGGCATCAGCGTCACGTCGCAGACTACCTACAGCGACGCCTTTTGGACAGAAGGATTTACGGCCGACGGAGCCGGATGGGGACACGGCATGCAGTGCCTCATCTGGGGATATCCCATTCACGGCACATCGGCAGCGCTGGATATGCTAAAGACCCTTCGCGGCACGCCTTGGGCCAAGAACCTGAGCCGCGAGAATGCCGAGGCCCTGATGACCTTCTTTCGCGGTGGCAGCTGGTATTACCGCGACGGTTACCGCCTGCCGTGCCTTGACCGCGGTTCGTATGTCTATTGCGACAAGGAGAGTGCCATTCCCTACCGCAACATGCTGCGCGACGTGGTGGATAACTGGAAGGAATCATTCACTCCCGCCGAGCAGGCCGAACTGGAACAGCTTCTGGCCGAAGTGGAAGCCAAGCGTATCCGCATGGAGGAATATGCCGGCGGCGTCTATCAGGGTACGCGATGGTTCTTCAACAACGACGACTTGATGAAGCATACGGCAGACTACCACCTGATGGTCAACATGGCTTCCGTGCGCTGTGACGGTCTGGAGAGTGCCG
>UMDC01055846.1_pt1 | contig 16413 bp, 25 predicted proteins | sample 1964391 | NCBI WGS metagenome assembly UMDC01 (sample SAMEA4835984, study PRJEB28245) | human gut metagenome | biome: gut microbiome; material: fecal sample | place: Denmark | collected 2008 | reverse complement strand
TTATATAAGCTATTTTTGAGGGATTGAATTTATTTACAATATCCACCACGATTGCCTACAAATGGCCTGGGCTTTTTAATATGACCATCACATTTTATAAAAGCATCAAGGAAAATACGTATTTGCCTTTTTGATGATTCTTTGATTTCTTTGGGTACATACTTTTCCGTACAAGTTCCAAATCTTTTTAAATACTGGCAAATGTCATTGTTATAGAAATCTATTTTACTATAGCTTACGTGTGGTTTGAACCCCATTCTCTCTATACACGAAACAATGAAAGGTTTAGCTTTTTCACCATCTTGTTGAGAGATTACTATTTGACTTTTGCGAATAGTGCTACCATCTGATAACCAATAGCCCATAAACTCGCAAAATAAATCAAAATCAATTTTAGTGCCACCTATTGTGATAATGTCAACATCTTGTGCAACGTATTCGCAACCACGATAGAACGCACCGTTACCTTTTCTGTATGAAGAAGCAGGGCATCGCATTATTTTACCGTTTGACTTACTCAAATAAACCATTTGATGGTCTGGTGTAACAAGGCAATCCAGCGAACGGTTGTAAAAGTGAACCATACAACCATTATACGCATAACATTGTAAGTCGGATATTCCAACCCATTCAACGTTTCTATCTGTTGGATTGAGAGAAAGAATTAAATCGCCTTTGCAGACATCTTTAAACAGCTTCCACCCTTTATCAGTCAAGACTTCACTATCGTCAGAATAGCAAAGCGGGTGCCAGCCTGTCCACACAAAATCTTTCGGGTATTTCCCGGCAAGGCTGTCGCAAATGTCGGTGAACGGCTTTCCGTTCAAGGTATGATTTCCGCTCAATTTGATTTCATAGCCAACCACAAAATCCATCTGTTCCCAACGCTTGTTTTCGGCGGCCCGGTAAGCCATGTTGATTTCAGATGCGGCCAGACGGATAGAACGGTACTCGCAGTCCATCGCCTTGCTTGCAATACCGAACTTCTCTTTATAGTCCTTTTGCAGTTGCGGGAAGTCTTGCAGATATTTGGATATGCGTTTGCTCAGCGTGACGGCACTCATTCCTTTCTCTATGGCGCAGGATATGGCATCCTCCAGCTCTTTCTTGTAAACGACAGACTGCTCCCACAGCTTTTCTGAAACATTAAAACCTTTATCCTTCCGGTTTTGGAAAGCTTCCAGTGCATCGGAATTTGTTTGATACAGGACTTTGTACTTTTCCTTGTCAACCACCGCTTCGTATGCTTTCAGTACGTTGTTTGCCAACAGATCCTGCACCTCGTTGCTGTTCTTCCATTCGTCACCGGTTCCACGGTAAATGACGGCACCTATATCCTCGACAAACCGTTTCTGTATTTCGGCCATCTTCTTTTGTGTCTCCGGGTAATGCGAGAAACTGAAAGGCTCTTCAACGGCATCATCAATGCCAAGGTTCTCAACCAGCTTTGCCGCTTCCAGATTCAGAGTCTCGTAAACAGACTGGATGAGCGAGACATATCCGGCCAACCGTTTGCTCAGTTCGCCGTACTTGTTCTTTTGGTTGGGAGTTTTGGGCTTTGTCATCGTTTCTTTTCAAATCTGTCACATACATCCCTGTTCAGGAACATGCTCCGTTTCTGAAAGGGACATTTGCACATAAAGTATTCACCATTCAGGTTCTTTTCGTGGTAGTTGTATGCGTGACGACAGTCACGGCAGCGGTAAACCGTTTGACTTGCATTCTTTTTGGCCATATCAAATAGCTGTTTCAGTGAGCGCGTTTGTCATTCTTGCCTGCAAAGCCATTTCGTCCTCTTTCTGGATCTGCTCCAAAGTCTTTTCAGCATCATTGGAGTAACCGGCCATTTTAATGGATTCAAGCTGGCTGAAAATGGCCTTCCCGCCATTCCCTTTCTGCAAGCGGGTAATCATGGCCGTTTCGTCATTCTGTATGAAGGGCGTGATGACGTGTTCAACCTCTACGTTGTCCACTTCTTTTTCCCAAGAAGTATTCATCATTTTCAGAAACTGCTTGATGACACTGCATTCACGCTCAAAGAACTCAATCCACGGGCCGCTTTCGTCACCTACTTTCAGATGAGCGTCGGTCAGCAGCATTTGCCTTGCGTCATACCCGATGCTGCCAAGTGATTTCATGTTCTCAAATGAAACATCAGGCATCTGCGACTGCATGAAGAACAACTTAAGCAATGTGTCCACATGATATTTCAACGCCTCGATAGCTTGGCTCCATGAGACGTAAGCAATATCCCCTCCGTTCTTAAGCTGATAAACCCTTCGGCTTTCTCCCTTGTTTTCACTTCCAATCAAATCTCCAACTACCTTCAGTATGGGCGATGAATTGTAGGCTATCACATCGCTGTTTCGGGACAATGTATATTCTATTTCCTCCCGGATGTGCGAAAGTCCGTGGTAGATAGGCTCCGGCCTACAAGCGTACGCACCGGGTATCTTGAGCAGGCTGACAGGTTCGGACATGACAAGTTCCCAGCCGTTTCCTGCCTGTTTCCACAGGTAGTGTTGATTGGCAGTGTAGGTTTCAAAGTAGATTATTTCCACATCCTTCACCTTATTCTTGTATTGGAAGGACATGGCCAGCATATCGCCAAGTTCATCAATCAGCGGATAGAGCAATACTCCATCCATAGGGGAATATGTCTTGCACTTCAGCTTGTAATCGCTTTTAAAGCCGTACAAGGTATTCTTTTTCTGAACGACATACCAGATGGTGAATATCTCGCAGGATGCAAAGTAAGCCACGCCACGTTTGATGTTTTCGGAGTCAATGCGTGCGTATTTGTAGATAGCCTCGATAGCCTTGGCGATTTGCTGTCTGATCTTATTTCCTTCAGTGTTGTGGTAGATGCGTTTCACCGGGATGGCGTACATGAATTCCGTCATTCGTTTGGTGAGCAGCTTTTCAAGTCCAACGTAAATGCGGGAGGCTATTTCGATAACGCCGTCTGAACGTTCCTTATCCTTTCGGTTGCAATGGTCTTGAACAATCTTATGCTTGGTAGGTTCATAGTCGTTTATCAACTTGTCCCATTCGGGTATGTCAATGCTCTTCTCCTTGAGGTCATTGATGATGTCCGTTACGTTTCTTGACGGGTCGAGTATTGCGGTTATTTCGTCCATAAGCGTGCTCCGTACTCCTTCATACGGTGATTGGGTTTAACATCGCAAAGTTAATAAAATGTTTGAAAACCAAACATGTTTAAGATGTGAATTATGAGTAATATGTTATTTCAATAAATCAGAATTACGCCTAATGATGCTTTCAACTATCATTTTTGCCTGTTCTATACCATCTTTATAGCCTTTGGCATAATCTGTTCTTGTAGAAAGATAACTGGTATCATTACCAAGCCACTCAATTATTTCTTGCAGAATTTCTTTCTCTATCATAGCTTTAGCTTAATAGTAAATTCTAATTATCTGTTTCCTACTATCATTTATATGTTCAAACCAAGCATTATACTCTATACCATATTCGTAGAATTCATCCTTTGTTCGCTCGCAGGTATATATTTCATTTTTCTCTGTGTCAGATAAGCTATTCCACCAATCCATATCTGTTTTCATAACAACTCTAATTTCACTATCAAACATAATTTACGCCCAAAGTCTTTTGGCTAAATCGAAGTTTTTTTGAGCCTCGTTTACTGCTTTCTTCGCATACGTTAAAGAGTACATGTGCTCACGAGGATATTTTCCTGATTTTAATCCAGCATGGTACTCTTTAGCTTCTTCCAACTTATGTTCGTAATAGTCTATACTTTCAGGCATTGAAAGATTAATTACATCTGCTTTTTCATCCCAATATCGAGCGACCCTTTCATGCTCCTTAGCTTTTTCTTCAAACTCAACACTCTTCCCCATATTGTTCCAAGCATCATCAATAGCCTTTCTATGTCGCCTCTCACTATGATGGCCTATTTTAATTGGTTCGCCCAAAGACAGGAAATCAGCATCCTTGTTGGAAGCCTTATAATATTCATCACTCTTTCGCTCAGCAGAAGCTGCCCATTCACGTCGGCGTTCAGCTCTACGCTTGGCCCACTCCTGAACGTTAAAGCCATCAGCACGAACTATCGAATAATAGTAGGAGCCATCACGTTCAAATATCAGATTAAACACAATGCTTTTATTCTCTTTACCGTATTTGGTGGTTACAAGAATGGTTTCACCTTTTTCATGCTTTGCATCGCATTTAGCCAGAAATACATTCGGGCATAATTTGTGATATGTATTCATAATCGTATAATTTAGGAATAAATATTGTACTTATACTAACTCAATTGCTTTTGCAGGAATTCCAATCATAGTCCACAAATTTCCGTCTTTCATATACTCAACTGAAAATTCAGTTTCCCAAGTGCAGATGTTGGTATTAACATCTGATATGGTACCTTCAATCTTTCCATTCTTTGTGGTAACTATTACTTTCTGACCTTTAACAAATACTGTTGAATTCATTGCTCTACGATTTAGATATTATCACTCGGTAATTTAACCCCTGCATTGAGTAATGCGATTGTCATTTTTCCGATAAAGCGGTTTAACTTATTGAAATCATAAACTCGTTGAGGAATGCTCATTGCTATTTGGCATTGGATGCTGTCTAAACCGAAGTTTACAGCCGTATTTACTATATTATTAATGAATGCTTTTTCTTGAAGTTCTTTATTTGTTTTCATTGCTCTTCACTTTTACTTGTTATTAATAGGTGTTATTTTGATATTGTAAATATACAAATAAGTATTTGATTATCAAACGATTATGCATTTTATTTTCATCATAAATCGCACTAAATCAAAGATTTAACTTTAACTTACAGAAACAAAAACGCACCGGCTTTCACAAGCCAGTGCGCATAAAGCAATGAAAACATCAGTTGAATTACATGACATTTTCGTGTACAAAGTTACCGGGAATAATGTGAATCACAAAACGTCTTTGAGTATTTCACCCTCATCAATAGGCGTATAATCTCTGGGGTAAAACGTATTGGCCAACGCATCTCCCCAGTCTGGAGAACGTTTTATACGTTCCTTAATTTTATCTTTGGCCTCAATGATAATACTGCCATTGCTTTGGAACTTCCAGTGTATTTCCGTAAGTTCTTCCATGAGTTTATCGCATGGTGGGATAGCAGCTCCAAATCCATTTTTGGGATTTAACCAATCACGAACAGCCCAAAACAGATATGCTCTCATATTAGCGAAAGTGTATTGGCCTGTAATGTCATTCAACCCAGAAGCTCCTTCTGAAAACTTACATGAATATACATTCGTGTAGTTCAGCTCTTCTAATCTTGAAAAAACTCCGGCACCTTCACCGATAGTATCAACAAAAGCTTTGGTTTCTTTGTTCTTCACGTATTGTGTCACCATGCCTACAACGTGCATATGGTCTGCACGACCGGCGGACTGGTGTACTTCAAACTTGGGGATGTAGTTACCGTATCGTGGACACAGTACGCTATCGTCACGACCCATACCTGCGACATCAACACCAAGGCGGCAGGACTTAACTGGAATGAAATTTTCATCTTCAAGTTTTTTCCATCTTTCGTTGGCGATTTCAACCCATTCGTATGGTATCAAGACATCTTCAGCAACTTTTGGGAACATACCAAGCACCTTTACACGGAATAAGTCATTGGGTCTATATAGGCGATTTTCCCATTTGAAATCTCCTTGTCCTTCATCGAAATCATGCGGTTGGATAGGAGAACACCATGTTTCAACTTTGTCTTTCACCCATTCATAGTTTACCTGTCCGGGTATCACTTCTTTTTTAGCTACAACATTTTCTGCATTAAGAGAGCTGAGTCTGAACTTGGCAAAACGTTCTGACTTCATGGCACGTGCTGCATAACCTGTCGTTACGTTTGGATTGAATACTATAAGCAGTCGTGAGTTACCTTGCAGGTTACCTTCAATAGCGTTATAGATAATTTCAGAAACACCTGAAGCTTCGGTCACTGCGAACATCGTGTTTACGGCATGAAAACCAGACCAGGCTTCAGTGGCACTATCGTCTGCCTTAAATCCTGTTAGAAACCATTCTTCATATTGGGTTCGGATATCATCTCCAACCAAACGACCGGGAAGTACTTCGGCGTTTCGCAACAACCTTCGAACTTCGGGTGTCATAATATTATGAACTTGTCGTCCGGTTGGAGCTGTCATAGCAACCTTAGTGTTCTTGGTCAATTTCCCATTTTTATCAAATCTTGGTGTAAGGTAGAAAAAGCACAAGCAGGCACAGGCCGAAACGAAATCCTTACCACGAGCAGTTCCTGATGCAACTGCAGTCATTGGATTAAATTGTACAGATGAAATGATATTCTGTTGTTCCTGATCCAGCCTTGCCTTTAAAACATCACGTACAAACCTATTCCAGTCTGCACGCCATAATTCCATATATCGCTTTGCCTTTTCTACGTTTTTCATCAATCTTCTGGGTCGTCAGGCAGTTCCTGCATCAATTGCTCGAACGGATTAACATTGACATCCTGTTCAACACGTTCTACATAACCACGTTTCTTTCCTTTGGTTTTCAAGTAAAAGATGATAGCTGTCAAATCATCATTATTAATTGCGGAAAACAATTTTGATTCGACAATATCAATTGTTTCTTCTTCAATCTCTTCAGCACGCTCCTTGAACTTCGGGTCGCTATCTCTCCATTTATAGTAGCAAGCCCTTGTAATGCCTGTTTGCTGACAGGCATAAGAAACAATTCCGTGGCTTTTACGGAAATGTTGCAGGAACATTTCTTGTCTTTGTTTCTTCTTCATATCGTATAAACTTTACGCAATTAATCCTCCATAACAAAATGTAGTGGAGGATGAATTGCTTGATTAATCAAACAGGTTTTGCTGCACTGCACCAGAATCAAGTTCCTTCATTTGTTGCTCCGATGGCATTGGTGCAACATTGTTTTTATCGTAAAAGCCGTTCTTCTCGCAATAGAAGAACCGACTCCAGTCAAGTCTATCATAATACCCTTCTACATATGGATAAAGAGCATTCTGTTCATCACGTATCATATCAGCTTTGGTCTTTCCTGCACGTTTACCCTGCCATGTATGGCAGTCATACACGTAATCTGGGATTCTGTCAAAATTCCGTTCGCATTCGGCTAAATCAAGCGTTTCACGACAATTCAGCAGGTTGCAAGCAAACCAGTCTGCATCACGATTCTTTCGAGCCCGAAGAAGAATTGTAACTGCACGAGCAATAAACAACGGCTGCGGATTCACCTCATCAGCTTTGCGCAGAGCGACAAGCTCATGTGTTACGCAATCCCAACAATCCTCTGCTGAAATAATCATTAGTCTGTTCCAAAGATGCTTCCGGTATCTCACCATTAACTGGCAGGCAGCATAACCGGCATAAGCATCATGTCCTCTACGGATAGCCTTCTGCAAGAGAGAAAGCATTTCGAACATATTGTGTCCGTTCTGTGTCAATAATTGTGGTTTCATTTTCAACTATTTACTTGTTAAACTTGTGTTATCTTTAAGTATTTAAATTTACAAATAAATAGCTGTATTACAATGGATTATAAGCTATATTTTGTAATAAATTCCAATTATAACCAAGATTTAACTATGCAAAACTATTACCAAATCAGAGAACGATATCTTTCATTTGAACAACATTTCTGCAACCATACGTTATGAAATTGTTAGTTGTATTGTACGAATACGCCCCGATGTTCCGGATGAGTATTTTATCGCCTACGTTGGCAGGTCCATTATATTCCCGTATCAGATAGTCAATCTCGACACATGAGCATCCGAAAACGACAGCATTATTTACAAGATTGATGTCCTTGCCGTAATGTACATACGACGGACTTTTACAAATACATGACGCGCCAACATCTTCACGCTTGGTGTCAAGTACGATGAATGTCTTTCCTTGTACTTGTTTCACTCCGATAATAGTAGCCAACAAGTGCATGGCATTTGACACGACAGGTGTCCCATCTTCAGTAATAAGCATCTTTTCTGCATTCGGATATGCCTTGGCCATTTCAGATCCGATAACTTCGGCGTATTCTTCAAAGCTGGGCACATACTCATTGAATTGTTCTTTGAAAGAATCATCCATACGGCCAAACATATTTCCACCTATGTCAATGATTGCAGCTCCAAGAATGTCTGCAAACTTTATCATTGTCTTAACACGTTTCTTGAAATATTCCAAACTTCTTGCTTGGCTGATGTGGCAATGTACAGACTTGATTGTGATGAATGGGAAGTTCTCTTTATTCAAAAGAAACTTAAAGTCTTCTCCAGTCGTGTCAAATCCAAATCTGGATATAACACCATTACCAATATCAAAGTTTAGCCGTACACCAAGCTTTATGTGACGCTGCTTGGAATTGGACCAGTCAACGAAATTCTTGAACTCATCGAGATTCTCAATATTCACGATTCCGCCATTCAAAGAAACATTCAGTTTGTTTGCAAAGTCTGGAATCACGCCATTGTAGATGATATTCTCGTCACGTACGCCAAGTTCTTTTGCATAATGATATTCTTTGGGAGATACAACTTCGGCATACTCTCCAAGTTTATTAACAGCAAGACAAAAGTCTTTGTAGTAGTTCGTTTTATAACTGTACCCCATGTGATAATTGGGATAGTATTTGTTTACCGCTTTTCTAAAATCGGTAATATTGCCTTTAAATGCCTTTATGTCGCAGATATAGGCAGGAGTTTGGATTTCTCTAACGTTTAACATTTATCTTAGCTTGGTTTTTCTTAAAGTCATAATCAAAATATTTTCCCCACTTATTTTTCATGGCAAGCCTGAACTGGTAGTTCACTTTAGAATCTACGGTTGCACCTCCGCTGTTTACATCCTTTACGCTCATTGAGTGGAAATATCGAGGTTGCAATATGATACGGTTTATCAGCAATTCCTGCATCATCATATCAATATCAGATGTCGCAAAATCTTTTGGGTCGAATTTCGCCTTGAAAGCCTTCTTGTTAATCCATCTTATACCACCAGGCATTCCTTTGAAACAGAATTCTTGTGTGTAGTTGTAAAGTGCGAACTGAGGGTTATCACATGCAAATCCCAAGTTCAGATCCACAAGAAGCTGGGCGATGCGTTCAATTTCAGATGTGGCTATTTCTCTGTAATTACCGAATTCTGACTTGATGTTTGTATATGTATCAAGCCTATAACAAAACTGCTTTATATCGTCATCTGCTATAAATATCACATCTTCTGGAGTATTTTCGATAATCCAATACAGCGTTGTCATAAAACTCCATACAATGGTACCGTCTTTCAGCGTAGCCCCTTGTGGAATGACAAGCAAGTCTTTAACCCCGGCATTCCTGTATGCTTCCTCTTCCTTCCAGCGAACGACATAAGTACAATACTCAAGCAAATCTTGCGTGAGTATTCTGTCAGGTCGCTGGTAGGACATGCAGTAGATGTTAAATGAAATATCTTGTTTCAAAATACTTCTTCATTTTAAATCCGACATTGATTTCCTTCTGGTCATTCTCATAATCATATCCAAGAAGCTGTTTGCATCGTAGATAGAACATGTTACAACCGGCATTGCTTACAAAGTTGAGAGAAGCATTCACACGTGGATTGATTTCAAGCAAGGTGACCTTCCCATCATCTCCAAGTATGAAGTCGAAGCATGCGTTACCGTCAATGCCAAGTTTCTCACAGATTGTTTTTGCAATGTCATAAGCCTGTTCGTTAGGCATAATTTCGGCATACATCATAGATCCAAATTCCAGAATATATCCGACATATCCACAGATATGGGTAACACGTCCTTTGTCGGCCAATACGCTTACGGAATAATCGAGGCCATCCTTATATTCCTGAACAATGACATCATGGTCTTTTTTATCTACAATCTGGCAGAGCTGCGCAAATGATATATAGTGTTTTTTCCCAAAGCGATGAAACAGGTTAACGTCAACGCATTTTTCATCATCAATAACGGCAAACCCACGACCGCCACACATGTTGGCAACTTTACAGCAGATAGACCTGTTACCAAAATTACAGAATTGTATGACATCGGACACATTATTGGCAACAATCTGTTTTGGCATATATTCTCCAAACATATTATACAGAGCAATTTTGTCATTGGCAATCTTCATGGAATCCGGAGAAGTCACAGATATATGTATGCCGTATTTCTCAAACTCATCTTTGTGGTCAGCCATGGCATCCAGGTCTATTGATGTGACAGGAAACACAACATCAATCTTTAGCTTTTTGCACAATTCCAAAAGGGTAGGGAAGTACATCTTGTCAGAGGCAGGTGGCACAACAAATGAACCATCGCATTCACCTTCCTTTGGAAGGTCCCATTCAACGGAGTTCACGCAATACACCTTGACATGCGTTCCGTCATAATTGTTCTTCAGGCAGTCTATCATGTTTTTTACATGGATATTACTGCACGTAATCAGTACGTTAATAGGTTCCATTTCTATTTTTCTTTTACAATTTTAGCTTTCATTTCATCATACCAGATTGCACGAGCTTTGATTTTTCGTTCACCGTTCTTTGTTTTGGCAACAATCACTTTCTTGTCATCAATACCAAGCGTTCTTGTGAGATTAAGGTAATCTATTTCGTTGCGGCAAACAATCATCACATAATCATACTTTTCATATCTGATAAGTTCCATTTCCTTAATCTTCACATCATTCGCTGGGTCAATCTGTGGAAGCTCAAACCCAAGATTTAGGTTTAAATCCGCTGTCCAATCTGCAAGCATATCAACATCCCATTCACCTGAATGCGTGTTTGCTTTTATGTTTATAGCCTTAAGTTCTGTCTGGGTATATCCAATCAGTCTCTTACAAAGCACGGTAGCATTTTCCCCTTTGCTTGCTTTTAGGGCATCCACACGCTGGTGCCCGGATATGATATTATTGTGTTCATCAACAACGATTATACCGAAATCACCAAACTGCTCCAGTGACTCCTGCAGTTCCTTTGCCTTCTTTTTGGTAATCTTTCTTGGATTGCCAATATCATCTTTCAATTCAGAAAGAGGTATTTCTACTACTTCAATACTTTTTCCCATCCTGTTCTCGTCATTTCAAGTCGTTCAACTTCAGGTTTTATAAAACTGCTACCGACACGCACAAAATGCTTGTTGATGGCATTTCGGTACGAAGCAACATTTTTCGGATTGATGTAGAGATACACCAAGTCAAGTTTTAGACATCCATAGGCATATTGTAGAGCAAGCAGCGTGGCCTTGCTCATAATGCCGAGTCCCCATAAATCTTGGCGCATGATGCAATAACTCAATTCTGCGGCTCCGTATGCAACGTTCTTCAACATTACATATCCTGCAAACTCATTGTCTGCCAGAATGGCAAACATTGGATTTTTAGAATCAATGGCTGCATTCTTCAGGTATTCTGTTTCGCTTTCGAGTGTTGCAGGTACAGGAGCATCACTATCCATATATTCCCAAATGGCTGGATTGTTACGAAGAACCCAACTGAACTTTGCAAAATGTTCATCTATAGGAGTAATCTCTACATTCATACAAATTGTTCTATTATATCGTTCATGCTATAATACTTGTATTCTGCCAACCGGCCACCAAAAATGACATTTGGTTCTTTATCGGCAAGCTCTTTATATCTGGAATATTTCGACAGATTTTCTTCTGTGGGTATTGGATAGGATGGAGGTATTTCGTCACTATAATCGCATGGAATTTCAAATGAAACTACGGTTCCTTTGCAGTTTGTTTTTAAGAAGTGTTTATGCTCAATAACTCTTGTCCACTGGATTGAAGAATCTGTATAATTAACGACTGCATTACCTTGATAGTTATCTGTATTAGGAAGAAAGCTTTCTTTAAATATTACTGAACGATAATCAAGCTTTCCAAATTTGTAATCATAAAACTTGTCTATTTGTCCGGTGTACACAACTTCTTTGGCAATACTTCTAAACCAATTCACATCATCGAAGAAGTCATTTTTAATCCATACATCAGAGCCAACAAGCAGACGTCCGATAAACTCTGTATATCCACACTCAGGAATACCCTGATACTTTTCATTGAAATAGTTGTTATCAAACGTATAACGTACTGGAATACGCTTCATAATAGATGCTGGAAGTTCTTTGCATTTCTTCCCCCATTGCTTTTCGGTATATCCTTTGATAAGTGTTTCGTATATCTTTCTTCCGACAGTGGAAAGACAATGTTCTTCGAGGTTCTTGGGGTTGTCAAATTCAACCTTATCTTTCTCGATGGCATCAAACGCAGCCTCAGGAGTAGTTACTCCGAATAGCTGGTTGAACGTATTCATATTGAAAGGCAGGTTATAAATCTTTCCCTGATAACTGGCGATGGGTGAGTTTACGAAAGGAACGAACTCGCAGATGCTATTCACGAAGTTCCAGACTTTTTTTGAATTGGTTCTAAATATGTGAGCACCAAACTTGTGTACTTCAATGCCATGCATATTTTCAGTATAGCAAAAACCACCTATGTGGTCATTCTTTTCTATTACAAGGCATTTCTTGCCTTGCAGCGTAGCTGTATGTGCAAACATGGCTCCATACAATCCAGATCCTACAATAAGGTAGTCATACTTGGGTCTTGTCATACTATTTTCGGTTATGTATCACTTCATACATTATTGTGCTAAATCCGGCGTGGAAAATCCAACGCCGGAAAGCACTCATTCAATCAATTGTAAATTACTAACATTGCACCTATTTCAATCTTCGGCTTCTTTCAGTCGTGTCAACTGCATCAATTATCAGCACCCCGTAATTTAATAAGTGTTACTCAATACTTTCATTTACCTCCTATCGGGTTGCGGAGATGTAGAGTTCCGACCTCTATTCGATTTAACGAACCTTTGGTTTAGCAAACCAAGTCAGCTCCATCGCTGATTACTATCTCCATGTGATGGAATCAGGATATGTCCCAATTCCATCTATTTCTGCCGTAAAATTACTATAAAATGTTTGAAAAACAAACATTATTTGGCAAAAAAACAATATTCAAGGTGTATTTTAAGTAACTGCGTGTACGACTGGTTATTTATCATCTGTCTGCCCAATAGGTGTTAAACCTCAATTTGCTGGTTCCCCATCTTTTCAAATACGAATTTAATCGTTTCTCAAACCTTTCTTTCCCAAACAATATTCCGTCAACAATTCTCTTGCGAATATCATCATTAACCGGTTTACCGTCACGGCAATCCAGATAGGCTCTATTCTTTTCAAGCAGGAAAAATCCCTTATTAGCTCTTTTGATATCTCTATCAAAGCTGTTAATGCTATGATTCAAGAAATAATTCTTCTTGCTTTCTTCATTTGCAACTACATCAAGGTAATACTCATAGTTTGGACCTTCATCATGGAACCAGAAGCTATTTTCTATCCTTGGCTTTTCAATCAGGTAATAGAACGTATCGCCTTCATTTTCAATTTTCACAGCACCTTCATACTCCTTAGAGTAATATCCACAATCATTTACCAGTTTGCAGTATTCAGCGAGAGTATCCTTGTATTCATTGGCCATGCTTAAATCTTTAGTACGGAAAGAACATGTAGTTTCACATCCGGCAAGCAGCTTTCTCAATTCAGCTCCCATCTTCTTGCTAAATATCCATCCAGCGCCTTCTCTAAGTCGAGGATTGAACCTACCACCAAGCGATTTTAACTTATCCTTGATTGATTTCGTATCTCCATAAACAGCTATAGCCTTTTCTGAATAATCGACAATACGAATATCATTCACTGATTCAGATATCTCTTCAAGACTTTCTTTGTATGCAGTTATTACATCTTCAAAGTCTTTCCTGCTGAATGATTCAGGAAAGCTAATACCATCAGGCATACATTCTGTGTCTTGACACATAAACTCTGGATCCGATTCGTCCTTGTGCAACTTGTAGCATTCAGACAGTAAATCATCATAGCTTGCATACATTGTCAAATCCATCCAAGCTCCGTCAAGAGAGCCGTTATTATACTTTGCGTATGTTCCAATATACGCTTTTGGGGTGTTGCTGATTGTTTTCATTGCTATTATATTAAAAACTTGGGTCAATGTAATGATTCTGATAATGCAGCATAAGAAGAACGCCTCCTTTGTAAGCCTGTCCCTCTGCAACCCAATATCCATTTCTCCTTTTGGTGAACACTTTCGGCCCGCCTTCAAGTTCTGGCAGTATTTCATACTCCCCTGCATAATAATCAATGCACTTCGTCTTATTGAAAGTCACTTCAATCTTGCATGGAGAAACTATTTTAGTTACCGTCGCCGCACGCTTGTCTGAATAATAACAAATTGTGCAGCCTAAACCAATTTCTGGGATAAGATTCTTGATAGCCTTTGATTTTGCTTTCCCCTTTTGTTCCAACCAATCTGACAACTTGATTCCACCTGGGTATTTACGATTCTCTATCTCATGGAGAATAGCAAAACTTTCTTTGCTGGTTAATTTACTTGATGTTTTCATTGCTATATATATTTATCTACAAACATCATCAGTTTTCACATGTAACACTTTCCATACTCCAATTGCTAAATCAAGAGTTCCATCTTGATTGATATTCTCAATTACAAACCTCTTTTGAGGATAAAATTTGTAAGTGACCTCACGCCCTATTTTTGCATTAAACTTTCTCATTGCTTCAACTATTTAAGTGATTCCAGAATTCTCATATTATCTTTATCCCTACTGATTACAAACCGGTACACCCATGCTGCATCAGAGAACTCGTTCCTAAACTTCAGCCCAAGCTCTTTTAATTTCTCTGATACCTTTTCTGCATCTGTTTTGTATCGGCCAAACATGTTATCTATTCCAACCCCATAAGAAGCAGGATAAATACCAATTGAATAACCAAAAACTTTCACGAGGTATTCACGCAAATTCTTATATGCCGATTCTTTATTTAACCTATCAAGCACCCATTCTAAAGTGACCTCCTTGACTTTTGGCGTCTTAAATTCCCGTATGTCATCATTGATTACAACAACAAGATATTCAGCGTCTTTATAAGAAAGGCCATCGTCGGTACACCGTAGTCTGGTTCTTCCCCAAACGTAATATCCAAGGTCTTCGATTTTCTTGATTGTCTCTTTACTGATGTTCATTACTAAAATACTTTTCTATAATTATTTCTTTTGACTTCATTATCATGGAATCAGTATCAATTCCGATTTGCTGGTAGAAACCGCTGTTCCCAGTAAGGCTTTCGCTTGCGATTTGCAAGGTCCTGCGTTCCTCTTTAGTAAAACCAATCCGGAATGTCCGAAAGATAGCAAGTGCTTCTTTCAGGCACCCGGATTGAAATAACTTTACTGCTTTCTCTGTTTTCGTTCTCATATTCTGATATTCAAGTGTGTAACTTTGTATATGTAAATATACATATAATATATTGAATATCAAAGGTTTACATTCTTTATTTTCAGACTTGGATACAATTAAATTTCAAGAACTTGCTTGTATAGCTCAAAGTTCCTATTTTCTATTTCTTCATCTTCAGGATAGCGTTTGGCTATGGCATACCACTCATGGAAGCAATCGGAGCAGTACCAGCAATTAAGAACAGCAATGTAGAAACCATCATGACTGGTGCAAGAACCGCAACTATCACAGATCCCAGCACAACCGTATTCACTGAGGGCGCACATCATTTCACCACGTGTGGCTTGTATGACCTTGAATCCTTTCTTATTTTCGTAAACTTTTGCCATGATGGTTTACTTTATAATCATTTTAGGATGAACAGGGAAATCCCAATCTGCTATTCTTGAGTCAGCGGAATGTAGATTACTACCTACTACAAAACCGAAACTATCTTTAATCAACTCTTTTGCTTCATCTTTACTGCAAGCATTGACAATCACTTCGCCATCTAAGACGAATCTTACTTTTACTTTGTATTCATTTTTATCTTTCATAATTTCCTGCTGGATAAATATCTCTTCCATCAAAATCTTCCGCTGAAAGGACTATTTCTTCGGAACGTATCATTTTGTTTACTTTATCAATAGCAGAACTTAAATCTTCTGCTTCCAACTCTATAATCCGGGAGAGGGTTTCTATTACTTTGATTCTGTACTTTTTCATCTTACATATTATTATCATACAACTCAATCCATTCAAGGCGAGCTGGAAATTTCAATATCATACCTAAATCAATAAAGTAACAAACGTGTGTACCATAGTCGATTATCGAAGAAACAACACCAATTCTACCTGAACTTTTTAATCGAACAACATCACCAATTTTAATTTCATTATTATCCATATCACTTATCATTTTAACAATTCAAGATTATCAAACGTATTTCCAAGTACCTCAATACTATCGCATTCCAAATCAAACTGGAA
>UMDC01021265.1_pt1 | contig 16498 bp, 10 predicted proteins | sample 1964391 | NCBI WGS metagenome assembly UMDC01 (sample SAMEA4835984, study PRJEB28245) | human gut metagenome | biome: gut microbiome; material: fecal sample | place: Denmark | collected 2008 | reverse complement strand
CTGCGCCCGGCAATCTGAAAGCAAGCTTTCATTGCACTCGCTGGCACTGTTTTTCATGCAAAAGAATGGGATTTTGCGTAAAAACAGTCCTGTTACGTGTCTCCAAAAATGTTCTGTTTTCACCGCAAACAATCAAATAAGGTTTTTGGAATAGTATATAATCCTTTTGGAACAATGGAATGAAACAATTTTTATTTTACTTTGCAGCTGTAAAAGGTAAAGCGTCTGATAAATGGAAAAGAGCAATCTGAAAAACATGGAAGGCTGGGACGGCATAGCTTATAATGACGGTGAGCTTGCCTTTTTCGACAATATGCGCGACATGCCCACATTCGCATTTCCCATTCAATTGGAAATGTGTGTCATCGTACTTGTAACGAACGGAAGGGCAACCGTGAAAATCAACGGTACGACATATGAGGCGAAGAAAGACGACCTGTTCATATGTCCGCCAAACAACATTGTGGACAGCGGTATGATGAGCATAGACTTTCAAGGGCATTGCATATGCATATCATGTTCTTATATACAGCACGCTATTCCGCTGGCAGTAAATTCGTGGGACATAAAAGTTCTTTTCGAGAACAATCCCGTATGCACATTGCAGCCGGAAGAAGCAAAGATTTTCTGCCAATACTATAACCTTCTCAGCACCAAGACGCAGTATTCCTCAGTCAGGCAGAAAAGAGTGATAGGGACTATTATGCTTGCCCTGATTTATGATATGCATATTGTGTTGGAGCGTGTCGTACAGCATAATCTCCGTCCGTTCACATCACGAGAGACACTGTTCAAACGTTTTATAGACCTGATAGAATCAACTTATCCCAAACCGCGCTCTGTATCATACTATGCAGAACGCCTGAATGTAACCCCGAAATATTTCTCTTATGTGTGTAAGCAGGCAGGAGGACAGAAGGCGACAGTCATCATAGACCAATATGTGGTGAAAGACATCGTCTATATGATGAACCATACTCAGAAAAGCATTAAGGAGATAGCGTGCGAACTGGATTTTCCCAATCTTTCGTTTTTCGGGAAATATGTAAAGAAACATTTGGGCGTATCACCAAAGAACTACCGGGAACAAGCCATAAAGAGAAATGCAAATAATTGAATTACTCATCATATAGGTTAAAAGCGAATCAGCCGTCAGACCGTCAAGACTTTGTTTTATCTGATTGTCGCCCACCCTGTCCTCTTACGCACTGCCGCCGGCAGACAGTTTTCTTCGAGTTTTGCCAAGACATGACAGCCATCGTCTGGCAAACCGGAAATAAGGTCTGTATGCCGGCAGCACGTAATGCGGATTAATGACAATGCGGCTCAGGATATAAATTTCTGACTGTTGCGGCAATCCGTCTTCATGGAAAAGGCACAATATACCAGATATAAAATGCACAACAAAATGACAGACAGCCCTGCCTCTATTCCCGACACATCAATAGAGAAGCCTAACACGGGCGTTACGATGCCTCCACCTGCCACAGCTGTAATCATCAGTCCTGAGACCTGATTCATCTTTGAGGGATATTCGTGAAATGCAAACGAGTAAATGATGGAAAAGACAGAAGACGCGAAAAAGCCGATACAACCGATACAGACCAAGTCAGGTACAGCGCCAAAGCCTGCCATCAGAAGCAGGCAGGAAAAACCGCACAGGACAATATTCACACGAAAATAACGTATGCCGGAGATGCGGGTCAATAAGAATGTTCCCAGCAAAGCGCCTACTGTCCTACTGAAGAAATAGACCTGAGGGGCATACTTCACCTGCACCGCACTCCAATCATAACGCATAGCCATGAGTTTTGAACCGATGTAATTGGTCGCCACATCAACGCCTACGACAAAAAATATACCCATGAACAAAACCATAATGGCTCTGTTCTTCAATAAGGCAAAAGAACCGCTCATCGAAAGCGGCTCTGTCGTGTCCGGCTCCCGTCTGATGGGCGTAGCCGCAAGCCACAGCCCCAGAAGCAATGTGATTGTTCCCAAAACGGGGAAACAATAATACCAATGGTCTTCACCGAAATGCAAAATGACAAACAGCACTATTTCCGGTCCTAAAAGCGAGGACACCGCCTTTATTACCTGCCCTGCTGTCATACTGCTTGTCAGCAAACGCCGGTTATGAATGACATTGCTCAGCAACGGATTCAATGATATCTGCAGAATGGCATTCCCCACTCCCAACAAGATGTAGGCAATGACACACGTCACGCTACTATAAGCCAAAAGAGGCAGAAACATTCCTATTACCGTAACAGCCATGCTGAGAAGCACCGTATTCTTTCGACCCAACCGGTTCATTTTATTGCCGACCGGAATGCCTAAAAAGAAAAACCATACAAACACCATTGAAGGTACAAAACCTGTCATGGTGGGCGACCACCCGAAACCCGACTGCATATAGTCTGACGATATTCCCACAATATCACAAAATCCCATGACAAAAAACGTTGCCATAACGGGAAGTATTTTTATTAATGGACATGATTTCATAATGCCTGATTCAGAAATAAACATATCACCCATTGATGAAACGGCTATTCATAATGTTATCTACATAAACATTATTTGCCGTAATACGGAACATCACTTATTCCCCATTTATAATTGGGAGTCTGACCCATTTTTAATTTAAGCACCCCACCTTTAAAGAAATCTCGCCTATAAAGCCAACAATTATCCAATGGTTTTCCATTCAATTCCGCTGATTGGACATAATAAGAATCCTTGCCATTATTCTCCGTCTCAATAACAAAAGTCTTACCTTTGGCATACTTTGAATTAAGTTTTATCTCTATTCTGTCAAACATCGGGCTGCCAATCTGGAACGTAGGGTTATCGCATGCCCCTCCTTGCACATCAAACAGTCCCATTGACGACAATACAAACCATGCTCCAAGCTGTCCTTGATCCTCATCTTGTCCGTAACCATATCCATGCTCTCCAGTCACGCCATAGAACTCATCACAAATCAAGCGGGTCCACTTTTGAGTCAGATAAGGTTTTCCCGAATAGTTAAACAGCCATGAAATATGTAGATTAGGCTGGTTTCCATGATTATAAGGACTCTGCAACCCAGAAAAAGCATAAGCTACTTTTCCTCCACCAAAAACAGATTTACGAGCTTCCACAAAAATAGAATCCAGGCGTTGATTAAACAAATCTTCACCAACTTTCCCAATCAGTCCTACAGGATCTTGAGGCACAAAAAATGTATATTGGATTGCATTTCCCTCCTGAAATCCTCTCCATGGTTCCAACGGATTAAAATTTTCGATGAATCTTCCGTCCGCCATACGTGGACGTATAACTTTCATTGTATCATCGAAGAGTTTTGTCCAACCGGTTGACAAATCCATCAGTTTTTTATAATCGTCAGTCTTACCCAATGCCTTTGCCCATTGTGCGACAGCATAAGAACTAAAACTATACTCCAAAGTATGTGAAGCGCTAAAAGCGGAGCCTTTGTCCGATGTACCGAAATATATTTCATCATTATAAGGAACATAACCTTTTTCAACAAATTGCCGGACATCCATTTTACCGGCACCTTCTAAACGTCCTTGCCATTCCAACTCATTTTTCAGAGCAGCCTTATATGCCGATGCGACATCAAAGTCGCGAATGCCACTGCAATAAGCCCCAGAAAAGGCAATGCTCACCATATTGGTTCCTACACCAGACACATATCTGCTTGCAGCTATTCCATCACCCAACCATCCGGCATCTCTATATACTAACATTTGGCTCTGTATCCAATCGTTATAATATTCCGGATAAGCCATAGCCCATAAATTTGTAAGATTCCAATATCCTCCCCAAATGGCATCTGTATTATAATGATTATACTTAGGTGTGCCATCTGAATTCAATTCAATCTGTCCGACCTCACCACTGTTTGTCGGATAAGAACCATTCACATCACTTGCAAGTCCTCTTCCCAGCAATACATGATATAGACCTGTATAGAATTTAATTTTACTTTCCTGAGTTCCACCGGACACCTCAATACGGCTTAATGCTTCATTCCATTTTTTCTTTGCCAACGTCCTCGCTTTTTCAAAAGTCACACCGGAAGCTTCTTTTTCCAAATTATGTCTTGCATTCTCAATAGAAGTATATGACAAACCAATCTTAAAATCAACCTTTTCCCTATCATGCGTTTTATAGTCCAGAACCATCATTGCTCCAGGTCCCTTTATTTCTGTTCCGTCAGAAGTTCTTCCACCACGATATAACACAGACACAGATAAAGGTGACCTATTTACTTTCGCATAAAAGAACATGGAGACGGTTGCTCCAGTCTGATACTTCTTGACATATTCAGGTTCTGTTACGACATATCCTTCCAGTGTATGTTCATCTACCTGCCTGATATATGCATCACGCACGTTTCCACTTTCACCCAAACGGTTTCCGATATCAAAAATGACGTGTGCGCTATCAGACTCCGGAAAAGTGTATCGTTGAAATCCAACCCTTTCCGTAGCCGTCAGCTCCACTTTAATACGATAGTCTTTCAATACAACAGAATAATATCCTGCTGTAGCGTACTCGTCCTTTTTATCAAAACGGGAACGCCATCCTTTATCCGGAGAGTCTAACTTACCGGGAATATTTTTTATCGAGCCCGTAACAGGCATCAACAGAATTCCACCAATCTGAAATTCATGCAAACAAGGAAATCCGTCAATTGAAGTGTGAGCATCATCATATCCCACAGCCTCCCATCCCTGTTCATTTCCGTAAGTTCCGTTTGTTGACGCTCCCAACTTTGCCATACCAAAAGGAAGTGCAGCAGGAGTATAAAAGAACCAACGGCTATGTACAGTTCCTATATTAGGACGAACATATTGTGTAAGGTCTGAATTTCCTGCCATCAGAGGTTGTGACAAGCATACCGACAATGCCACTGTGAAAAAATTAATATAGTTGATTTTTATCTTATTCATAGTTCTCTATTTTTTTACATCATTAATTAACGCAATACGTGCATACAGTTCTACCATACAAGCCTCATTCAACAGCCATTTTGGTTTGTCATATTCTTGTGCCCTACCAGTCCAGTCAACATAAATCAGCCCGGATTTATCTCTGGCATGAGTCCATGCCCAATCGGCAGAAGCTATAATAACCTATTGGCAGAATTAAGTACGCACTAAATTAATTCCGCCAACGGGTTCAGGAGTTATTTTTAATGCGAACTTACCATCTGTATCTGCTACTGCTCCGTTTTTGGATGTTATGTCAAAAATACGGGCACCTGTCAAAGGCTCACCGGATTCATATGTTACAATTCCTGAGATTAACCGCAACTGCTGTTGCGCCATTATGGGCATACATGCCAAAAACAATAGGCAACAAGTTACGTAGAATTTAGTTACATGTTTCATAATTTAGGTTTATAAAATTAAAATTAGCATCGCTTAAACTTGTCTACAGCTGAGATAACGCATACGCATACGCCCCACGCATTATTGAGACGCTTGCCCCATCATGACTGCACATGACTGCTATACGTTTTGATTTGTTATACGATACTTTGACTGTAGTGTCGGGAATAACCGTCTCATCATCTTGCAATGACAAGAACTGCTTTCTGTCTGATTCATCTTCCCAATTGTAGACATCCATCTGGACACATGGGAAGCGTTCTCCTGAAAACATGGATAATGACGTACGCAATTCCTTTATCATGGCGGGCAGTATGTAGCGTGACGCGCCGGCAAGTCCGCCGCCTATCACCACCAGACCGTCAACTATGTTCAAAGCCGAGGCTACAGCGTGACCGGCAATCTCTCCCAATTCGCTGAAGCTTGCTACGGCGGCATCCCGATTCCCGTCTCTTGTTCCTTCGGCTATATCGTAAATGTCCTTTGGGGTCAGACTGCTGTCACTTTGCCCCGAACGTTCACGATATACCCTTTTTACGGCACGCACGCTTACGCTTTCCTCACTGATCATCAACGGATATTTCTTGTTGTGCATCAGCCACATATCTCCTCCACATCCGTTATCACCGGTCAGCAACCTGCCGTCAATCACCACACCTGCTCCGAATCCGGTTCCCAACGTGACGCCCAGCAGATTCTTGTAACGGCGTCTGCTGCCAGCCTCTTCCAGCATGGCGTTCACTTTAGGCAGCATTCCTGACAACGCCTCTCCATAAGCGAACAAGTTCCCGTCATTTTCCATAAATACCGGAACATGATAGTGGTGTTGCAAGAATGGACCGAGAGCCACTCCGTTACGGAAAGACGGGAAATTTGGGATATTCCCACCTATTACTCCGTTTTTATAATCAGCCGGACCCGGAAAAGCGAAGCTGATGGCGACTGGCGACACATCCAACTGGCTTACTACGCCGTCAAAGCCAGCTATCAATGTGTCCAGACATCTCTTCAGGTCATCCGACACCGACGGCATGCAAACAGGTTCCACTATTTGCTCATTTCCCCGTATGGCGGAAAACACAAAATTAGTGCCTCCCGCATCCAGGGTCAATACTGTGCGTTTTTCGTTCTCATACATATTTTTTATTTTTTCAAAAGGTTACAATATCTTAAAAGCGGACATACGCCTTTATCGTCACACATTCTTTTCCTTCCGACTGTCCGTAAGGACGGATAGTATATTCACCCACACAAGCCGGAATGATAAAAGTCTCGGCATAATGCACCACAAACGGTTCAAACGAGCGGTCGGGACTTTCTATAATGGCTTCCTCGCCTTCCACCAAGTTAAAGACATTTACACTGCCGTTCGTGTGATGTAAAACGGGAACTCTGAAGCGGTGGCGGCGTGTCTCTATGAATTCATTTTCGTGCAATCCGGTGCGCTCCTCTGTCCACCCCTCTCCTTCTTCTATCACAGTCACGCAGTTACGCAAATTTCTGTAGACATAGTCCGTATCACGTCTCCAGTCTATAACGCATTTTCCACGTTCCACATTTATAGGGCGCGGTTTTCCGTCAAGTCCCATACGCTGCCAGTCCCACAATTTAAATGTGAACAGGTTTGGTGTAGAACTTATTTCCAGAACCATGCTGTTAGCGCCGGAGCAATGAACCGTACCGCCGGGAATCAGGAAATGGTCATGTTTTTTTGCCGGAATCTTATTTACGTATTTCTCCGCGTCAAACACGGTCTCACCCCGCTGTGCCCTACGCAACTCCTCTATCATCTCCTTACTGTCCGTTCCGTTCCTCACTCCCAGATAGACAACAGCGTCTTCCTCCGCATCCAACAGATAATAACTTTCGTCCTGTGTGTAGAACATCCCGAAATTCTCATGTATAAACTGGGTTGTGGGGTGTACCTGCAAACTCAGATTCCCTCCGCCCATTGTGTCCAGAAAGTCGAAACGGATAGGAAACTCCTTCCCGAACCGTGCCTCAACAGGCTCGCCCAGCAGCTCCTTACTTTTCAACAGCACCAGATCCACCGACGGCAATTCAAAACGAACTCCGTTCACTTCAAGATAAAGACTGTTTTCTTCAGGCACACAATCAAAACACCATCCGTAATTAGGCACGTCCGGATACAGGTCGCAGACCGCCTTCATCCATTGTCCGCCCCACGGAGCCTGGTCAAAATACGGAACCACACGGAAAGGCTTTGAGGCTGTTTTGTTTATACCTTTATAGAAGGTTTCGCGGTCTATCATCTTGGGAGAGCCGGGAATATGACTGTCCAGCCAGTAGTCCACATGTTCGAACAATGTTGATTTATAACGGTCACAAATTCTCCAGTCATTAAAATATCCTCTTTTATATTGCAGAGATACCGCATCCTCACGATTGTCTATACCCAAAGCCTTCACCTCATGTCGACGGCAACGCTGCTGAATCTCCCAACGCGCCATGTCCACATACACCAGCGTTGCGCCAGGAGCGACCATCCCCGCACCTGTACCTATAATAATAAAAGGTGTAGACGCATCACATGCGCAACGGCGCGCATCCTCCAGCTTTTCCGCATCAAAATAGTCTGATATACAAAGATTTGTCACATATCCGAACAACACATCCTCTGTCATAAAACGCTCTGTCATACACCTCAACTCACTTTCCTCCTTATACAGGTCGCGTACGAGAACCAACCGTGCGGACAACTTCGAAAGTTCTCTCACCAGCTCCTCTTCATACACTCCCGTATAACAGTCGACAGCAAGCACATTGTTACTTTTCAAGCAGTCGGAAAGGACGCCGCGTATTTCGTCCCATCCTTGAAAGATAGTGCCGGCAATGACCGTTGAGGGAAATTTGTCATAATTAGGTTTTCTCATAAACTGCTTTATTTGTTCATACATATTATTGTTTGTGCAAATATATAAATTAAATATTAATCTCCAAAAATATTTCAATAAAAAATTTATTTATATTATATTTGCAATGAGAAAAATACGTTACGGCATGAACATAGACCACAACAGCAACACCCCTTTACACATACAGGCTGAGGAAATATTGCGCAATCTTATTGATTCCGAGGAATATAAGGACGGCAAATATCTCCCTAACGAAATAGAACTGTCACAAAAGCTGAATATTTCGAGGAACACCCTGCGTCAGGCAATCAACAAATTAGTATTCGAGGGTTTGTTGGTACGTAAGAAAGGTGTTGGTACAAAGATTGCCCACAAGAGCATCATCGGAGGTGTGAAAAACTGGCTCAGTTTCTCACAGGAGATGAAAATGCTCGGAATTGAGATACGCAATTTCGAGCTGCACATCTGTTGGAAAAAGCCGAACGAGGAAATCCGTAACTTCTTCGGCATAGACCCGAAGCAGCAGGTCAAGTGCATAGTCCTGGAACGTGTCCGCGGAAAAAAGGAATATCCGTTCGTTTATTTCATATCCTATTTCAATCCGAAGATTCCGCTCACAGGAGAAGAGGACTTCACACGGCCATTATATGAGTTGCTGGAAAAAGACTACAACATCATAGTAAAGACCAGCAAAGAAAAAATATCGGCAAGTCTGGCGGGAGAGCGCATCGCGGAAAAATTGGACATCAAGGCGTCCGACCCCATTCTAATCAGGCAACGGCATGTCTATGACATAAATCAGATACCCATCGAGTACAACATCGGCTATTACCGCGCAGACAGTTTCACATATACGATAGAAGCGGAGAGATAGCCTGCCGTTATATATAATAAGGTATAACGCAGGCATATGCCGTGCCGGTCAGACACCATCATGTGCCCGAACATATCTTTCCAGCACAATGTCAGGCAGCAGGACAGCCGTCTCCGGGGCGTCCTTGGGGGCGTCCTTTGCTTTCCATGCCACCACAAACCTCACCCTGCCGTATCTGACAATATAGCCTTTTCCATTCCACTCCGCCACTTTTGAGCGCATGTCTTTCGACAGCTTTGCCACCGCTGCTCCTGTTTTTGCGTTGTAAAGCACCGAATTGTCATAACTGAGCCGGTCTCCGCCTCTCATCGAAAGGACTTCATGTTTGAGCTTTACAAAATATCCGAGGTTCACATCTTTGTATGACAGTTGCAGCACTATCTCTTCCGGCAAAGCATAACGCTGCGTGTCTGTCTTATGTACGGCTGCCGGCAGACCTGCAAACAAGATATCGTTGGTGTGCACAAAGAGCCTGTTTCTGGCGCGCGTGATGCCTACATAATAACGTCTCAGGAGTTCGTTCGTCATGTAAGACTGTCCCGATATAAGCATGTAAACATCGTCAAACTCACGTCCTTTCGCCTTGTGTATTGTGGAAATGACGACCTCTGACTCCGCTGCGTCACAAAAATCCTCGACTGACGATTCATACACGAACTCCTTGAAATCTGTTATGTATTTTGCCTTATTGGTCTCTTCAAACAACTGTATGCAACGTCTGACATACGTAAGACTCGTACTTCCGTCATACCGTGCGAAGGTAGCCTGCTTCGCTTTTTCCCAATGCCCGTCAGACACCAAAGGCACACCGGTGTCCTGTCTGGTGTCTATGCAACGCATGAAATATCTCATCTCCGCCATGTTGCGGAACTTCAGACCGTCCATCGACTGGATGAGCTTGCATTTCACTCCGTGCCTGCGAAGCAGAGCCATCATTATCGCAGCCTCCTCATTTGTCTGCGTGAGTACACACGCCGTACCGCCATTGCCGTTTCTCAGCAACGACTCCATGACGGGCTGGTACAGATATCCAGACATGTGAAACGTCACTTCCACCACGCCGTCATCCTTTCTCACCGGCACTATCGGAGTGGATTTCATCCTGGATGTGATTTTCCTCACAAAACCATTGGCGAATCCCACCACACTACGGGCACAACGGAAGTTCTCCGTCATCTCCACGAAACTGGCGTCCGGCATGTTCCTCAGTGTGTTCATATACATGGAGCTGGAGCCTCTGAATTCGAATATGTTCTGGTCGTCATCACCGACTGCGATGACACGCATATCCTCATTATTGCCCATCATTGCCTCCACAAGCTCATATTCGTCATTCCCCATGTCTTGAGCCTCGTCTATTACAAGCACGGTCTTGCCTGTCTTGTTCGGTTCCACATCCCCGTTTCTTATCATTTCCGCCGCCTGATGCACCACGTTCACCACGTTGTCCCTGTTTCCTATTCTCCCCAACAGGTCAAAACAATAAGAGTGGAATGTCTTTATCTCCACAAAGTGTGCCGCATTTCCTATAAGTTCCATGAGCCGCTGCTTGAATTCTGTGGCTGCCGCACGCGAGAAAGTGAGCATGAGCAACTGCTCGTGCTTCACGTCCTCAAGCAACAGAAGCGATGCGAGTTTGTGCACCAGCACGCGCGTCTTTCCGCTTCCGGGTCCCGCCGCTACCACTATGCATCTCGAACTCTTGTCTGAGATGATCTTCCTCTGGCAGTCAGACAGCTGTCCGAACAGTTGCCTGTATTTCTCAGGCGTCAGGTTGCGTTGTATCTCTTCCTGTCGCCCGCCTTTGAAATATTTGGATATGAACTTCCTGTAGTCCATGTTGAAATAGTCTTGCACATATTGCAGGGCAGCGTCATAATCCCTCACCATCAGATTGGCATACTCGCCCACAATGTGTATCTGCTGTATCTTCTGCCTGTAGAACTCGTCGAGCATCCGGTAGTCTTCCTTTTTATATCTGAACTTGGCGTCCTTTATCCTCCTTATCTGCATGGCATTGTATATGACGAGGAATCCTCCTTCCAGCTTCAGCGCCCCTATCTTCGTGAGAAAGAGCAGTGCCTCCTCCACATCTTCAAGCTGTATGTCGTCCGTCCTCTCAAAGAAGTCATGTCCGCACGTCTTTATATGATTGAGAAGCTCCACCACCGAGAACCGTATGGGCTGTCCCTCCGCCGACTCCTTCTCGTTGGCTGCGGCTATGCCGTACAGCCACTCCACCGCCATACGGCATATCCTCTGCCTTTTCTCCGCACGTCTTACGGTTGTGTCCATGTCCAGCTTCCGGCTCAGAAGCATATTGTGCGCGGCATTCTCATGTTTGCGCATGTATCCCTTTATCGTGAGAAAATAAATCAGTGTGCGTATGTCTTTTTCCTTCGACGTAGCGATACCTTCGTTTATGGCTTTGTCGTTGAGCTGTCTGCACGATATGCGCAGCGACTCGTCGGGTATCAGTTTCAGAATGTATCGCTCAAGCTTTCCGAAACGCTCGAGAAGCGTCTGCGCACGGCGTTCCGTGTTTCCAGCCTCCTGCAGATACGCCGAGATGTCCTTGCTGTCAGACAGTATGCCGTCCTGACGCATGCGTTCCACCACAGACACCACCTCTTTCTTGCTCATCCCCAGTATGTCTGCCAGATAATCCACGCGCGACTCCGCCTCCGACTCCTGTGCCTTCGAGATGTATTTGCTCGATATGAGCGACTTTATCACTCTCACCGCAGCCTCCGTCTCGTCACTGCCGAACAACGGCGACTCGGATATGCGCCGTCTCGCCTCGTCCATGTTCTTCACCGTGATGCCCGTGGCATATACATGCGGCACATTGTTGCCTCTTTCTATATATCCGCTCTGCTCAAGCGTCGACAGAGCCGTACGCACACGGGTCTCTATGTCCGACACAGAGTCGTCCCATCCCGCCTGACGCGCTATCTCCAGTGCCGAGCAGCTCACGCGCATGTGCTGCCTCGTCATATCTTTCACTGCCTTCCACACCTGCTGTATCTCGCTTATGCTCAACTTTGTCTGATTCAGCAGGACGAAATGCTTGTCAAGGTCGTTGTCGCCATAAAGCACGTAGCAGCGCGCGCTGAGCTGCGGGTCTCTGCCGGCGCGTCCGGCTTCCTGCACATAGTTCTCCAACGAGTCGGATATGTCGTAATGCACCACGAGTCCCACATCCTTCTTGTCAACACCCATACCGAACGCCGATGTAGCCACAATCACGCTCACCTCGTCTTTCATGAAAGCGTCCTGATTGGCGGTCTTCGTCTCCGCGTCCATCTTACCGTTGAACGGCAACGCCCTGTATCCGTCGCGCGTCAGTCTGGCTGCAATGTCCCATGTGCGTCTTGTCCGCGACACATACACTATCGTCGGACAGCCGCCCTCCGCCACCAGTTCCCTGAGCATGGAGTATTTCTCTTCGTCGGTCTCCGTGTGTATTACGGAATAGCGCAGGTTCGTACGCGATGCCGTGGAGGCGAACAGTTCCATATTCAGACCGAGCGTATTCCTGAAGTAGTCGCATATGTCCTGCACCACCTTCTGCTTCGCCGTAGCCGTGAAACACGACACCGGAACAGGCTCCTTCAGCCTTTTCTTCTTCTGATACTCACGTATGAACTTGCCTATATACAGATAGTCTACTCTGAAATCCTGTCCCCATGACGAGAAGCAGTGTGCCTCGTCTATGACAAACCTCACCACATGGCGCGACATGAGGATACGCTCCACCGTCTTCGAACGCAGCATTTCCGGTGATATATACAGCAACGAGGCGTCTCCGTCCTGCACGCGCTGTATGGACGAAGCCCGTGTTATCGGGTCCAGCATGCCGTTTATGGTGACCGCGTCGGTTATGCCACGCTCGTCAAGATTGTCCACCTGGTCTTTCATAAGCGACTGCAAAGGTGATATCACCACCGTCAGTCCGTGCACAGAGTGTCCCTCCATAAGTGCGGGCAACTGGAATGTGAGCGACTTGCCGCCGCCTGTGGGGAAGATGGCGAGCAGCGACTTTCCATCCACAGCAGCCCTCACGGCTTTCTCCTGCAAAGGTTCGCCTCCGTAGGTACGGAAACGGTCATAGCCGAAAAATCTCTTCAGGTTATATGATGCGTCCAGCTGCGTGCGGCAATATCCGCACCCTTCCTCACAGCGCGTGTGACGCAAGAGCCTCACCACATGCTCCACCTCCGGCCAGTTGCATGTCACCCATCCCGGTGTCACCGAGCGGTGGTCTGTCGTGTCTGTCAGAGCCAGCGCATACGCCAGTTCGCACGGATATTGCCTTACGAGCGTTTCCAGATCGGCATGTGCGCATATCTTCCCCTTATAAAGTCTTCTTATCAGTCCCGTCACATCTGCATGGCGCGCATGCGCACCGGCAATTCTGAGAAAACCCTCAAACTCCCGTCTTCCCATCAGCAACGTGGCGTACATCAGGCGTTTCTCTTCAGGGAGCGCGTTCCACCGTGCCATCTCGTCAAACATCAGGTCGCGCGCCTTCTTACAGTCGTTCACCGGATTGTTCATCTGGTCGCTCAGCAGCTTGTCGTTCTTCACAAGCCGGTGATAAGGACGTTCGGGAAACATCAAAGGCGACATGTAAAGCGTGTCCACAAGAGCCTGACGCGGCTCGTCATCACCGAACAGGTATCTGGCGTCATGGTTTATTATGTTGTGCCCGCATATATAGTCTGTGCCGTCGATGAATTCATACAGTTCCTTCTTCGACGCCTTGTGAAACGTCGCACCGTCATGGCGCAAGGCTCCTATATCGTGTATCTTACGGTCATTAAGCCCCGTCTCCACATCCACGAACACATAACGCACATCCTCACCGGTATGCGCCTTACCGTTTCTGCCGACAATATCATCCGCACTGTCGGCACCCATCATTTCCTTTATCTTGCTCCAGACAGACATTCCTTCAGTTACTCTTCTTCAGACATTAATCATATTCTCTCTCTCATCACGGCTGGAAAAACGCGGTATGTGCCCTCGTCTCATCGTTGACATTCAGACACACGGACGGCTCATCGTGCCTGTAATTCCATTCTTCAGAAACGTTTGAATAGCATACTGTTTGCTTAGGTGTAAAGTTTTATGTACAAAGATAATGCAAACGAGAGGAATGAGAGCTTGCTCTCAAATTCCCGAGTGCAGCTTATCTTATACAAAGATAATGCAAACGAGAGGAATGAGAGCTTGCTCTCAAATTCCCGAGTGCAGCTTATCTTATACAAAGATAATCATAAAATGGAATATAGTAAAGTCCTTACGCAATTCTTTCCCCTTTTTCCAATATTTTTACCCGAATTACCGCTGCGGCATTTCAACATGGTCGTACAGAGGCGGCAGCAACAGCGATGTACATCCACCGGTACACCGTGAACCCAAACCTATTTATACTTACCGCCTAAAAACATGCGCTGCCGCCTAAAGTAGAGACGCAAAATCTTGCGTCTCACGAGCAAGCCATCGCAAAACTCATTCACCATAAAAACACAAATATCAAACACGCAAATAAATCTTGCGTCTCCCGAGCAACCCGTCGCAAGCCTCATTCACCATAAAATACCAATATCAAACATGCAAATAAATCGGGAGACGCAAAATCTTGCGTCTCTACTTATTCCCACCACAAATTCCAATCAACATCCCTCACCACATCATCACAATGCGCCAGTCTTGTTGTCGGCGTTTTTTGGTATATGCATATTGGTATGGATTACTTGTAGAGACGCAAAATTTTGCGTCTCACGAGCAACCCATCGCAACAGCCACACGTACTAAAGCACTGATATAAACCACATTTTTCAACCGGGAGACGCAAAATTTTGCGTCTCTACTTTCCTCCAGCACCAATTTCAACCAATACTCCTCACCCCATCATAACAGTGCTCCAGACATACTACTAAAACGGCAGTGATTGGCACCCAACATCGTTCTCTATGTTGTATATATTTCCTTGTCTTTATAACATAACTCCGATGAATGTCAAATAGTTACACAAAAAGCAAGCATTTTCGTATTTTCTGTGTACATTTGTAACACGTTTACGCAGTCAGTACAACAATAGTACGGCTGAGACACTATTTATTCATATATATAAAAACACACACATCATGGCTAAAAAAGACTACAAAAAACCGGAATCAAAAACAGTGATGTTATCAGGCACAACCATTTTAGCAGGCTCGGAAGGGGGTATTAATGCCGGAATAGACCCACAGCCGGGTTCTGAAGACCCAAAAGGGGAAGGCGATAACACAGGTATGGAGATTATTTGGCCGGAAGAACCATAAGCACCGTCTTACTTATCAGGTTAAACAACAAACGGCAGTCAGCCTTCATCCGCATGTTTCGCGCTTATGTCAGGCACACCTGCCTCCACCTTAAAACCGCTGTCGACTAAAGTAGAGACGCAAGATTTTGCGTATCACAGTGAAAGTATGCGCCTGCTGACAGCATTTTTTTATGTATGCATATTGGTATGGATTACTTGTAGAGACGCAAAATTTTGCGTCTCACGAGCAACCCATCGCAAACCCAATTCACCATAAAATACCTATATAAAGCATGCAAATAAATCGGGAGACGCAAGATTTTGCGTCTCTACTTTTCCTCCAGCACAAATTCAAATCAACATTCCTCACCACATCATCACAACGCGCCAGCCTTGTTGTCGGTGTTTTTTTTGCAACACGCATTATAGTGGAGAAAAAGCGACATACCACACACCGTAAACTCACTGAGAACCGCGTATAGCCTGACAGCATATATTTTGCTTCTGTATACGCAGATTTCAGCGCATATGCATAACATCCTGGATATCAGCGAAATGCGCGAAAAGGCGTCCGAAAGAGGAAATCCGGCTTCACGAAAAAGGCTTTCCCGCCACGTAGGAAAGCCCGTATGAGCTTGCGGAAGAGCCTGTTCCGGCACTCGGAAGAGGCTCTTCCGCATCACAGAACAAAACGGGGAAGAGTCCCGGCATGCCTTTCCGACATCTTAAAACGATAGAAACAAGGGCACAGGCGTATACACTTGGATATAACATGCAGGCTATTCCGATACATACCAAACACGAATTGGCTGCATTTGAATATATCCCCGCCTGTGAAATATCTGTTTTTCCATAAAACAGACCACACCCGGCTATCTGACAGCAAGCTGTCAACGGACTCGCCGTCTCTATTTTCACAAAAGATAATGTCAAAATTTTTTACTGCCCGTCATGCGCTTACTCAGTCCTCTTCCTACCCTTACCGCCATCATGCCTCATACACATTTCACACCGGTGTCAGTCA
>UMDC01027865.1_pt1 | contig 16964 bp, 14 predicted proteins | sample 1964391 | NCBI WGS metagenome assembly UMDC01 (sample SAMEA4835984, study PRJEB28245) | human gut metagenome | biome: gut microbiome; material: fecal sample | place: Denmark | collected 2008 | reverse complement strand
GCGGCTGCCGTAATTCTCCGGCAGTTTGCGGATCAATGCTTCTTTTAATGCCTCCATGCCCTCTTTCGTCTTGGCGCTGACCGGATATGCCTCCTCACCGGTCTTCTCCCGGATGGCGGCTGCCAGTTTATCCACCTGTGCGTCCGACCGGATGTCCGTTTTCCCCACGACGAAAAGTACCGGCGTCCCGTGCTCTTTCAAAAAGCAGTACCAGTGCATTTCTTCCTCATCAAGCACCGCGTCACCATTCCCCGCCACAAGGAGCAGCGCAATATCCGTCTTTTCCGCTGCGAGACGTGTCTTTTCCATGCGGCTTTTGCCCAGTTCGCTCTCGTCACCAAATCCTGCCGTATCTATGATAATGCACGGGCCGAGCGGATGTACCTCCATCGCCTTGTAGACCGGGTCGGTCGTCGTTCCCGCCACATTGGCGACAATGGATACCTCCTGTCCGGTAAAAGCGTTGATGAGTGCGGATTTCCCGCTGTTTGTTTTTCCAAATATTCCTATGTGCAGACGGCTGCTGCCCGGCGTCTCATTCAATGTCACTGCCATAACTTTCTTTTTCCTTCCTGCATACGAATTTCCCCTTGTCCGTATTACATCCATATCCGGCTTCCGGCCTCTACCCGGATCTATCCTCTGCCCGGATTATCCTCTGCCCGGATCGGGCATCGCTTCCGGCTATCAGAAGCGGAAGTCTCTCTTTCCCTCTGCAATATCATGGATGTGCTCGTAGGCGGTCTGCTTTACCTTCGGATTCGGAATCTTCTCAAGCTCACGGTCGATCAGCTCCATACCGATCTTTTTCGTCTCCTCGCCCGCATAATCCTCGAGATATTCTTTTAAGGTCATGAGTGCGTTCGGATGACAGCAGTTTAAGATCTGCATATTTTTACAGAGCGCCATAAAGCGGTCACCGGTTCTTCCCTCGCGGTAGCATGCGGTGCAGAAGCTCGGAATATAGCCCATTTTCATCAGCCAGTTCACGACCTCATCTAAGGTACGCTGATCGCTGACGTCAAACTGCTCGGAATTCTCTTCCTCCGGCTCCGGCTCGGCATAACCGCCGACACTCGTTCTCGATGCACCGCTGATCTGCGATACGCCGAGCGGAAGCACTTTCTCACGCACTGCCTGGCTCTCGCGTGTGGAGATGATCATTCCCGTATACGGCACCGAGATGCGGATGAGCGCACAGATCTTTGCAAAAATATCATCGCTGATACCGTTGTCAAAAGCAGTCGGATCAATGTCATCGGCATGTTTGACACGCGGCACGCTGATCGTGTGCGGTCCGACACCGTGCACGGCTTCCAGATGTTCCGCATGCATCAGAAGTCCGGCAAATTCATAGCGGTACATCTCCAGTCCGAACAGCACGCCGAGTCCGACATCATCGATGCCGCCCTCCATCGCACGGTCCATTGCCTCCGTGTGATACGCGTAATCATGCTTCGGTCCGGTCGGATGCAGGTTCTCATAACTCTCCTTGTGGTAGGTCTCCTGAAACAGGATGTAGGTTCCGATGCCGGCTTCTTTTAACTTGCGGTAGTTCTCGACCGTCGTCGCCGCAATATTGACGTTGACACGGCGGATGGCTCCGTTTTTGTGCTTGATGCTGTAGATCGTCTGAATACACTCCAGAATATATTCGATCGGATTGTTCACCGGATCTTCGCCGGCCTCGATTGCCAGACGCTTGTGCCCCATGTCCTGAAGTGCCGTGACTTCCTTCACGATCTCCTCCTGCGTCAGCTTCTTTCTGGCAATGTGCTTGTTTTTCAGGTGATACGGGCAGTATACACAGCCGTTTACACAGTAGTTGGAAAGATATAACGGTGCAAACAGCACAATACGGTTGCCGTAAAAGTCTTTCTTGATCTGCTGCGCCAGCGCATAGACTTCCTCGATTTTTTCCGGGATCTGACAGGCGAGCAGCACCGATGCCTCTCTGTGATTTAGGCCCTTGCGCTCTCGCGCTTTTGCGATGATCGCGTCAATCAGTTCCACATTGTCCTTGTTCGCATCCGCATAGGCAAGCGTCTCCCGGATCTCCTCATCGTTGATAAATTCCTCTGCTTTTAATGATTTTGCGTCATACTTGTACATAATTTTTCCTTTCTTTCCGGTTAGTTCATGCTTCCCGGTCAGTGTTTTTATTTTAAACCGCAGGTCGGTAATCCCCGCGGTCGGTAACCACTTCATAGCCGATGTTCTCCATCCGCCTCTGCATGCAGAAACGACATTCTGCCGCCTCATCCCCCGTGCAGATCTTATTGTCGTAAAGCTTATATTTTTCCCGCACAGAAACCGGCGAGAGATTCGGCATCACCACGTTGGCACCGGAGAGAATTCCCATTTCCCTTCCCTGCGGATGGATCGTGCCGAGCGCTGTCGTCGCCGGGAGCAGCACATGCGGATTCATCAGCCGCAGGATGGAAAGCAGCCGCAGGGTCATCTCCAGCGTTCCCGCAGTCTCCCCGCCAAACGGCGTGTCCTTCTGCGGGATGAACGGCCCGATTCCCACCATGGCGGGTCCGAGCTCCTTAATAAACATCAGATCTTCATACAGCGTCTCCGTGGTCTGATACGGTGAGCCCACCATAAAGCCGCAGCCGGTCTGATATCCGATCTCCTTTAGATCCCGCAGACAGCGCATCCGGTTTTTAAGGGACATTTCCTCCGGGTGCAGCTTTCCGTAGTGCACCGTATCCGCCGTCTCGTGCCTGAGCAGATACCGGTCTGCGCCCGCGTCAAAATATGCCTGATAACTCGCTCTTTCTTTTTCCCCGATCGAGAGTGTCACTGCACAGTCCGGGTATGCCCGCTTGATCGCAGACACCAGACCGCAGATCTTCTCATCTGTAAAATAGGGGTCTTCTCCGCCCTGCAGGACAAAGGTGCGGAATCCAAGCTCATACCCTGTCGCGCAGCAGAAGAGGATCTGCTCCTCTGTGAGGCGGTAGCGCTCGGCACATGCATTGCCCCTGCGGATGCCGCAGTAATAGCAGTCATTTTTACAGTAGTTGGTGAACTCGATCAGCCCGCGGATATAGATCTGTTTTCCGTATACCGACTGTGCCGCCATTCTCGCCTCAGCCTTAAGCTTCTCGACTGTCTCTGTATCTTCTGTTGTAAGCAGACAGTCCAGTTCACCCACCGACAGCATCTTCTCCGTCTTCAGGTGCTCTATGATTTTTTCCTCGTGTGTCATATAAATCTCCATTCCGCAGACGCTTATACATTGGAATAGACGGTCTTTGCCGTGATTCCCGCCAGCCGTCCGATCTTTCCCGACAGTGCATTGATGACATCCTGCGGTGCATCGATGGCAACGCTGATAATGTGAACATTTTTTTCCCGGTAAGGGATTCCCATTCTGCCGATGATATGGCTCCCGTATTCGTGCAGCAGATGATTGAGCTGCTCCACGGACTCGGTGCTTTCCACAATGATACCGATAAGTGCAATTCTTGTCTCCATATTTTCTCCTAATAAAAAAGAATCCTGCCTGCGGGATTCTCCGCCTGCGGCGGGTCGCTCTTGCGACATCTTTCGTCTCCGCCGCAGTGCGATCCCCGAAGAGTTTTTTATGTAATAGGAACGAAGTTTCCTATTACATAAAAAAACCGTATCTGAAATCTCCTCTCAGATACGGCTCACGCTGGGGATACACGGCAGAACCTGCCCTACAGGGCATGGAATATCCCGCCGGTATCCTTATCTACAGCATCTGTTCCGCACGCGCAGACCAGATGCAGACACATTCATGACCGCCATATCTTCCGCCGCAAGCACTGCTTTTGGCGTCAGAGACTTTTGTTAAGGCAAGACAGCAAGAACGTATCTCACTGCAATGCTGTTTCAGCGTATCATGAAGTCTGTTCCCTTTCAAGATCTTTCGTTGTATTTTTTGTGAAACAATTCACAATCTTTTCTTTTTCCGGTGGATCAAAAATCGGTTACACGGATACGTCCAGAGCATCGGGATCAGCATTCCGATCACCTTGATTGCCATGTCGCACAGATTCCCCGTCAGATCGTTTTCCCTCGCCCAGGTCGTCATCGCCGATCCAATCCAGCCATTTGCAAAGATTGTGAACAGTACCATGACCGCATAGAGCATCATGCTGACTGCCGGATTGGCGTCCGCATTAAAAGTAATCTTGCGGTTCAATATAAACGCAATCGTATAACCCACGGTCGTTGAAATCATATAGGTATACAGATATCCCTTTGACGTAATGCCGATCAGGTTGAGAAAATGCGCGGTTACCGGTTCCACCGTAAGCGCAGCAAATACTGTGTTTAAAAGCAGCATATGCACCGCCAGCTCAACCATGTTGGAACCGCCTCCCGCAAGCAGGAACTTCATAAACTTCCACAGTTCCGCATGTCTGTCGGTCCACGCCGTAAATCCGCTTTTCTCCTGTCGTATCTCACCCATTGTTTTCTCCTTTTCTGCACGGTATTTTTCTCACCGGGCTGCCCTTGTTCTGCCGGGTGCTTTCCCCATCCCTCTACAACAACAAGACTGCCAGCACAATCACAAGTGCCAGAAACAGCACCGCTTTTAAAATCATCGGAATCGCCGCCTCAAACGTGGCAGGTGCTTTGCTGGTCAGATAGTCAAATACCGGGCGTGACACTTTTTTCCCGACCAGTTCCTCATACGTTCTGGTATACGTATGGTATTCGTACGGCTTTTTTTCGTTCAGCACGATGCAGCGCACGCCGCGCTTCGTACAGTTGCCGTAGACATTAAATCCCGCGGACGGTGTAAATCCAAGCGCAATGTTCCGGTAACACCCCACGAAGTTGTTCTTGTGATCATGTCCGACGAATACCGCCAGCACTTCCCCACACTCCGAAAGCGCCTCAAATTCCCCGGTATTGACATCCGGCACCGACGGCGGCTCCAGAAAAATATCTCCGGCGCCGCAGGTTTCTCCCAGCTTATAATATTCGTTCTTATGTGTCCGATAAGCGCGCACCGCACCTTTTTCCCCACGGTCAACAAGCTTTAACACCTCATAATATTCGCGCATCGGGATATGCTGAAATACGATGGACGGCACATACATTCCATTTTTCTCCCGAAGGTCTTCCCGCTGTTTGCGGTACCACGCAATGATCTTCGGATCGAATGCCTCATAGCCGCCCTCCCTGGCATCCGTTCCGCTGTCAAACAGATATAGTTCAAACACATCCCGCCCGCTTCCGTCGGATGCCTCGATGGGAATGGCACAGGTTCCTCCCCCGTCAATCCCTTCTGCCTGCTCCCCGATGCAATTCGGAAGCCTTTTGTAAATATGATAGAACTGATCCTGATTGGAAATCCCGACCTGGCAGTCATGATTACCAAATGTCACTGCAAACGGAATGCCACGCTTTGTCACCGGCTCTAATAATTTTCCAATCGTCTGTGCTACCTCCCGCTCCAGCTCCTCTCCTTTTCCCTTGTAAGTCACACCATAGCCCTTGATCTGATCACCAGTGTAGACGACAAGATCCGGCTGCTCCTCCAGAACCGCCCGCTCCATCAGCGCGATCGTGTCTTTCGATATTGCGGGAATTTCCTGCATATCTGTAATCTGCATGATTTTAAAAGTACCGTCTTTTTGAAATCTCAATTTCATCCTTATTCTCCGTGGTGTAAAAAAGGGAGACTGCGCCCCTGCATGTCTCCCTTGACCTTTTCTTAGTTATCTTCCCAAAAATGCTGTTCCAGATCTGCCGATAATGATGAAATCTCATCGATTTCAGCCGAAATGCTGCGGATGGAATCATTCTGCGACGTGATTGTGTCCGTGATATTCTGGATGGTTGCAGAATTTTCCTCTGAGGTTGCCACCAGCGTCTCGATCTCCTGCTGGATATTTCCAAAGTGTTCCTTCACATGTTCAATGATCTTATATTCTTCATCGACAATCTGGCTCGCCTCATCCGTCGCATCATTGATGTTACTAAAATAATCCATCAATCCGCCGACCAGCTCCACACTCGCGGAAGCAGCATCGGTGCCCGCCGTGATTTCTTTTGAGATCTGCCCGGTCGTATCCGTCAGCCAGGTCAAAATCTCCTGAATGTTGTTCGCCGCCTTGGCACTCTCCTCTGACAGCGCGCGGATCTCATCTGCAACCACCGCAAATCCTCTTCCGTGTTCTCCCGCACGCGCCGCCTCAATAGATGCATTTAACGACAACAGATTCGTCTGGGATGCAATGGAATTGATCTCTCCGAGAATCGATGTGATCCGGTTCATCTCGGTAAGCAGCGAATCGGTCGATTTGCGCGCGGAATCAACGGTCTCCTCCATGGAGAGAATGGAATTCTTTGCTGTCTGTATCGCTCTGTTTCCTTTTTCTACCGCACTCTGCACCTTCTGAAATCCCTGATCCAGAGAAACTGCCAGTTCATGGTTCCGGTTAATCTCCGTTGTTGCCGCATTAATTTTATCCATCACGCTGACAGTTGCATTAGCAGTATCCTCAACCACCTGCCCCATCTGCGATGCCGCCGATTTCACGCTGGAGCTGCCGTCCGCAAGCGCATGCACTGAACTCATACTCTTGTGGATCGTGGTGTTCAGATTCGCTGAAATCGTATTGGCGACTTTCGCATTGTTCTGAACGATGGAAAGCGTCTCTTCCGTTTTCTTCACAACACCCGCACCGCGCTTCGTCGCAAAATAAAGCAGGATCGCTGTCACGATAAACAAAAATATACGCGTCACGACCCCCGCCATCGTGTATTCAATTCCCGCGATGGTCTCGGGGCTGAAAGCCATGAATACGACCGAAATAACGGCAAACGGCACTGCGAAATAGATGATAACCGACTCCATAAAATAGGAAGTTGTCATCGCTAAAAGTACAAAATTCGCCAGATACGGAATCGAATTGCCACCATATACCCACGAATACAACAGCGTACCGATCGCCGGCGGGAATACGATAATCAGCACTTTTTTCACATCGTCAATCGAAAGGTAACATCCGATCGTAGAAATAATTCCCGCAACTACCAGAATTGCAATTCCACGGATTGCAAGCACGGTAAATCCGTATCCCATCAAAGAAACAAGGCTAAGTGCAATAATCGAGCACCAGACAATAACCAAATTCTGCCTGTGCAATTTTTCCATATCATGTTCCCTTCTAAAGAAAACCTATCATCATGTACGCGTCTATTATATCATCTTTTTGCGCTGCTTTCTGCACATCCGAAGTTCCACCGGAACTTCTAATATGAATCCGGTAGGATTCATTATGTCATCTTTTTGCGCTGCTTTCTGCGCACAATATGAACTCGTCAGAGTTCATTATACCGCAAGATCAGATCAAGAACAATATTGTAACTTCAGGCTTTTTCGGTAAATCCTGAGACTGGCGCGATGTTTTCGGTAAATCTCGAACAGACAGCAGTTCCCGCGACCCCAGGGCGGCATAATCTTTTCTTCTTTTTGGGGTCTAGTGCGGCGTTTTCTTTCTCCCAGACCCGGCTACGACTTATTTTTCGGCGTTATGTAAACTTCTTTCTCTCCCGCAAGGGTCTAGCGCGCGAAAATCAGTCTCTCGGACCCGGCTTGTCTTTCTTCACGGGTCTGGCGCGGCATTTTCTTTCTCCCAGACCCGACCATGACTTGTTTTTGGCGTTATGCAAACTTCTTTTTCTCATGCTCGGGTCCAGCGCGCGAAAAATGGGCTCTCGGACCCGGCTTTTCTTCCTTCCCGGGTTCAGCGCATGGAAAATAGGTTCTCGGACCCGGCTTTTCTTCCTTCCCAAGTCCAGCGCACGAAAATCAGGCTCCCAGCCCCAACTTTTCTTCCTTCCCAAGTCCAGCGCACGAAAATCAGTCACACAGCCCGTCCAAAGCTCGTTTTCCGTCATTATGTAAACCTTTTTTCACGCGCCACGCATTACAACGTTCCAAACGAATACCCCTGCGTCTGCGCCGCATCGATCAGATCTCCCAGCACCGCCGCATTTGTTGCCGACTCCGCATGCAGCAGATAGATGGCTCCCGGGTGCATCTTATTTTTCATCTTCTGCAGGCTTTCCGCCTGATCCGGCTGGTTGTCCACATCGTAATCCAGATAGGCAAAACTCCAGAACACGCTCTCGTATCCGCAGTTATTTACAACGGCGAGCGACTGCTCGCTGAACTTTCCCGCAGGATAGCGGAACAGATTCATCTCATAGCCAAAGGTATCTTTGATATACTGGTGGTTTCCCATGACCTCTTCCTGCTGCTGTTCCACTGTCAGCGAAGGGATTCCCGCCGACGGGTGCGTCACACTGTGATTGCCGACCACATGCCCCTCGTCAATCATGCGCTGCACCAGTGCCGGTTCCGCCTTTGCATAAGGCTCCGTAACAAAAAAGACGGCATGCACGCCCTTTTCCTTTAACGTATCCAGAATGGATTCCGTGTAACCGTATTCATATCCCTCATCAAAGGTCAGATAGATGGTCTTTGTGTTCTCTCCGATGAAAAGCGCATGGTAATCCCCGTACTTCTGCTGCGCACTGACCGCATCGTTCGGGCGGTTGTCCGCATCGGTGTGGCTTCCCAGTCCCCAGCTCTGCACGGTGGTATCCAGCCCGTCAAGCGCAATCGTCTGCACCGCCGCATTTCCGCCGGCAGCGCTCTGTCCGTCTCCGGTGCTGCTTCCTGTTTGGTCCGCACTCTGACCGTCTCCGGTGCTGCTTCCTGTTCCTCCCGAGTTCTGACCGTCTCCGGTGCCGTTTTCTGTGCCGGCAGCGCTCTGTCCGTCTCCGGTGCCGCTTCCCGCTTCGCCTGTGCCCTGACCATTTCCATCCGTAACCTTGTTGGCACGGTATGTCTCCGCCGTTGCAAGCACTGCGTCACCGATGGCGGCAGCGTACGCATCCAGCTTTTCATCGAAAAGCTGGTTATCGGATGCATCGTTGATAAATCCCATCTCGACGATGCAGGACGGCATGTCCGAATGTACATTGATATAATAATTGGAGGATTCTCCAGTCTGGGTTCCCTTTTTCACGCCGCGGTTTCTCTGGATTCCCGCCGTATCCAATGCTTCCATAATGTGGTTGGCGAGGGCATCCGTCTCCTCCGAACCACTCGCCGAGATCCAGGTCTCTACGCCGTTACCCTCGCCGTCATTGCGGTGCAGCGACAGCATATAATCCGCACCGCTCTGATTGGCAATCCCGCACCGCTCTGACAGGCGCAAAAACGTGTCATCCGACCTCGTCATAACCACTTTTACATTTTTATCAGCCAAATAAGCTGACACAGCCTGTGCCAGCTTTAAATTATCATCCTTCTCATAACGCCCCTTATAATCGGAGCCGTTGTCTTTTCCGCCATGTCCGGCATCCACGCACACGATCAGGGGATTCTCCTCTGTTTTCGTCTCCTCCGACCAGATTACCTCTCCCTCAATCTCCTGCGTTGCAGACTGCGTTCCCTGCATCAGGGACAGCCCCCGTCCCAACAGTTCAAACCCTGCGATCACGAGCAGCATTTTCACAATACTGTACTGTATACATACCAGATTCCGAATTCGTCTTTTCTGTCTCTTTGTTACATTCACATCACTTCACTCCTTGGATTCCTACGATTCTATTTTAGTCCTCTTTCCGTGAAAACGCGAATGAATCTTTATGAAGAATTTCTTAATATGAATCCGTCCGGATTCATCGTTCTAAAGTAAAAACTGTGCCAGAGCGTAATTGCTCACATCCTGCCCGCGTTCCGTCAAATAAATCCTCCCCGCGCGTTTTTCGAGCAGTCCTTCCTCCGTAAGATGCAGCAGCACCTCCTGATACACTGCCTCAATCTGTGTTCCAAACGTCTGTGCAAAACGTTCCCTGGAAATTCCCTCCATCATGCGGAGTCCTAAAAACATAAACTCTTCCATCTGCCCTTTTCGTGTAATGCGCTCTGCCGAAGCATGCAGATTCGTGGCCGGAAGCTGTTCCACCCTGCCGGATGCGCCGCTCCCCTGGCTATCCGTTATCTCATTCTCCCAGATACCCTCACGAATATGTCTGGTTTCTTCCAGATACACATACAATTCCCGCGTGTTGCTGTAGCGGATATTCTCCATCAGAGACGACGCGCCAAGCCCCAGTCCCAGATAATTCTCCCGCTCCCAGTAGCCGATATTGTGCCGGCACGCATAACCCGGTTTTGCAAAATTAGAAACCTCATAGTGCACATATCCCGCTTCCGCAAGCACCTGCTCGGTCAGCTTGGTCATCCGGTACACTTCATCCTCCGTCGGCAGCGCCACCGTCTGCATTCCCGCCTGCTGCTTGACCGCGTCAAACTTATACAGATCGTAAAATGGCGTCCCCTTCTCAATGATCAGGGAATAGGCGGAAATATGCTCCGGTTTCAGCCACAGAAGCTGCTGCAGGGTGCGGGCAAAACTCTCTGCCGTCTGTCCCGGAAGAGAACTCATAATATCCACATTGACATTGTCGAATCCGTTTTTGCGCGCCAGCTCGTAAGTCTTCAGGAACTGGTCAAACGTGTGAATCCGCCCGAGAATCTTTAATTCCTCATCCACAGCCGACTGCAGGCCGATGCTGATCCGGTTGATTCCCGCATTCCGGTAGCCGGCAAACTTGTGATCGGTGACGGTTCCCGGATTGCACTCAATGGATATTTCCGCATCCGACGCCAGACGAAACGACCGGCGAACCGCCGACATAATCTGTGCCATCCACTCCTCTGTGAGCCACGATGGCGTGCCGCCGCCGATATATACCGTCGATACCAGGTAGTCGCTGCAATGCGGTCCGTAATACGCAATCTCCCGGAGCAGCGCCTCCACGTAGGCTGCCTGCGTTGCCTCGTCCGCCGCAAAGGAAAGGAAATCACAATACTGGCATTTTTTGACGCAAAACGGAATATGAATGTACAATTCCATTGTTTTCTGACTCACTCCACATACCGCTCCTTTCCCAAAAATATTCCTGACACTGCCATCACTGACGCTGCATTTTCCGATCTGTTCCTTTAATCTTCATCCAGCTTCAAGACGCTCATGAATGCCTCCTGCGGAATCTCTACATTTCCGACCTGACGCATGCGCTTCTTGCCTTCCTTCTGCTTCTCTAAAAGCTTTTTCTTACGCGAAATATCGCCGCCGTAGCACTTTGCAAGCACATCCTTGCGCAGCGCCTTGACTGTCTCACGGGCAATCACCTTGCCGCCGACTGCCGCCTGGATCGGAATCTCAAACAGATGTCTCGGAATCTCTTCCTTTAACTTCTCGCACATCTTTCTGCCCCTGTCGTAAGCACTGTCCTTAAAGACGATGAACGAGAGCGCGTCCACCTGCTCCTTGTTAATCAGAATATCCAGCTTCACAAGCTCGGAACGCTCATAGCCCTTCAGCTCATAGTCGAACGAAGCGTATCCTCTCGAGCGGGACTTTAAGGCGTCAAAGAAATCGTAGATGATCTCATTGAGCGGCAGATCGTACTTGATGAGCGCACGGGTCTCCTCCAGATACTCCATACCGTTGTATACACCGCGCCGTTCCTGGCAAAGCGTCATAATCGCGCCGACATACTCGCTCGTCACCATGATCTCCGCCGAAACGACCGGTTCCTCCATATACTCGATCTCGGACGGATCCGGCAGATTAGACGGGTTCGTCAGATCGATCACCTCTCCGTTCGTCTTGTGCACCTTATAGATAACGCCCGGTGCCGTCGTCACGAGATCCAGATGAAACTCTCTCTCCAGACGCTCCTGCACGATCTCCAGATGAAGCAGTCCTAAGAAACCGCAGCGGAATCCGAAGCCCAGCGCCAGCGACGTCTCCGGTTCATACTGCAGCGACGCATCGTTGATCTGCAGCTTTTCCAACGCATCGCGCAGATCCGGATATTTGGCACTGTCCGCCGGATACATGCCGCAGTATACCATCGGATTGACTTTTTTATAACCCGGAAGCGGCTCCTCACACGGATGTGCGGCGTTCGTCACCGTATCACCCACGCGGGTATCCCGCACATTTTTGATGCTCGCACAGATGTAGCCGACCATGCCGGCAGACAGTTCGTCACACGGAATGAACTGCCCTGCTCCAAAGTAACCGACCTCGGTAACTTCGGACTGCGCCCCGGTCGCCATCATAAGGATCGGATCGCCGACCCGCACCGTGCCCTCCTTGATCCGGCAGAACACGATGACACCCTTGTAGGAATCATAGAGTGCGTCAAAGATCAGCGCCTGAAGCGGCGCTTTTGGATCGCCGGCCGGCGCCGGAATCTTCTGTACGATCTGCTCTAACACCTGATCGACATTGAGTCCTGTCTTTGCGGAAATGCGCGGCGCATCCTCCGCCTCGATTCCGATGACGTCCTCGATCTCCTTTACGACCTCGTCCGGCTGCGCGCTCGGCAGGTCGACCTTGTTGATGACCGGCATTACATCCAGATCATGGTCTAACGCAAGATACACATTCGCAAGGGTCTGTGCCTCCACGCCCTGCGCCGCATCCACGACCAGAATCGCACCATCGCATGCCGCAAGGCTTCTCGATACCTCGTAGTTAAAATCGACATGTCCCGGGGTGTCGATCAGATTAAAAATATACTCCTCGCCGTCGTTCGCCTTGTAGATAATGCGGACCGCCTGCGACTTGATCGTAATTCCGCGCTCTCTCTCCAGATCCATGTTATCTAATACCTGCGCCTGCATTTCCCTGCTGGTCAAGGTTCCTGTTTTTTCTATAATACGATCGGCAAGTGTAGATTTACCGTGATCGATATGTGCTATGATACAAAAGTTTCTGATTTTACTCTGGTCAATCGACATTCATTTCCTCCTGCCTGGTGCGCATCACTTCTGCCCTCCGGCAGCCACACGCATCACTTATCTGCAATATTATAAGGGATAAAGCCGGAAAACGTCAAGGGAATCGCGGTTCGCAAAAACCACGCAATTTATTTGCAAACCGCGCATATATGAACAAAATTTCACAATTTTACACTGGATTTTTCCCCAGAATATGATATGATATCAACGTCGATATTTATCGGCATGGGTTTTGGTGAATAAACCGAGAAAACCCCCTTCTTAAGCGAAGACCCCCTGCTACGGTGGCTGCAAACACCATAACAGGGGTTCTTCTTATTTTATGTATCATATGATAACTCAGATATCTTTTCCAAAGTCAAGACCGCTCTTCTCGCGCTTCTCTTCCTGCAGTGCAACCAGATCCGCCAGTGTGATATGATCCACGACATCGCTGATCGCCTGGTTCAGCCGCTTCCACACCTCCACGGTAACGCAATCCACTTCGCGTTCGCAACTTCCTTCCTCCTCCACGCAGGCAACCGGCGCGAGCGATCCCTCCGTCAGACGCAAAATATCGCCAACCGTGTATTCCTCCGGTGCTTTCCGCAGCGAATAACCGCCCTGCGGTCCTCTGGTGCTCCGCACATAACCTGCCTTGTTCAATACGGATATGATCTGCTCAAGATATTTGTCTGAGATCTGCTGTCTTTCCGCAATATCTTTAATGCGCACAACGTTGTTCTCACCGTTCATCGCCAGATCCAGCATCAGGCGCAGCGCATATCTGCCTTTTGTAGAAATTTTCATATTCGTTCACACTAACACCTTTCCTGCTTCTGCCAGTCCAGAAGATCCTGCAATGTCACATGATCGACCACGTCCCGGATCGCCTTATCGACTTTTTCCCAGAGCATGATCGTCGCGCATTTCTGCTGTTTGGGGCAGGGATTCTCGGCGTTCGCAAGACACTCGACCGGCGCGAGCGATCCCTCCGTCAGACGCAGAATATCACCGATCACATATTCGTCCAACGGCTTCGTCAGACGGTAGCCGCCCTGAAATCCCCGGCTGCTGGAAACATAGCCCGCCTTGTTCAGAATGGAAATGATCTGCTCTGTATATTTGACGGAAATCTCCTGTCTCGTTGCCATCTCCTTGACCGACACCGGATGCTCCGTGCCGTTGACCGCCAGATCGTACAGTATGTGGATCGCATAGCGTCCCTTTGTCGTAATTTTCATGCTATCGGGCCCCTTTCATCCTGCTGGCTTCACCGAACAGCTCTTCAAAATCCTCTTTTAAGAAGCGGTGATAAAACGCATGTCCCTCGTCGAACTTGACGCAGTACAGATAAGAATCCGGATTGCCGTCCTCAAAGTAGCACACGTCATCAAATTCATCGCTTTTGATCTCAATGATACGAGCACTCTTAGAATAGTGCCGGAACAGCTCCCACACCTGCTCTCTCGTCACATCATGTCTGCCGAAGCAGTCAATCAGATCCTTTAAGAACGGATGCGCCACACCGTGCGCATGTACATACTCCGCACCTGCTGCCGGAATGAGAAAACAGATTCTCCCGCCGCTCGCCCCAGATACTGCCACTTCACCGAGGGTATCCGCCGCATATGCGCCAAATCCCTCCAACGCCGCAAGAACCGCCGGCTTGGAGCGGTCAGACAGCTTTAACACATGTCCGATTGACGACGACGGTGAATAAAACCGGATCGTCTCACGCTCATAGCCGAGCTTTAGCTGTTCCTCTAAGATCATGTCGCATAAATATTCTTTTAATGCCGTATAGTCCGCTTCATCCTGCCGATTCATTCTTAGTAATCTTCCTCTTCCAGACCTTCGCTGATATCGTTCTTCGGCTTCTCAAGACCTTCGATCTTGATGTTATGCTTCTCTGCGTAATCCCAGAGTGCCGCATGAATTGCCTCCTCTGCGAGAAGAGAACAGTGTACCTTTACAGGAGGAAGTCCGTCAAGCGCCTCCATAACTGCCTTGTTCGTGATCTGCAGCGCCTCGTAAATGGTCTTGCCCTTTACAAGCTCCGTTGCCATACTGCTGGTTGCCACAGCAGCGCCGCAGCCGAATGTCTTGAACTTGCAGTCACGGATAACCTGGTTCTCATCAATATCGAGATACATACGCATGATATCGCCGCACTTTGCATTTCCGACGGTGCCGACACCGCTTGCGTCCTCAATCTCTCCTACATTTCTCGGGTGCTGAAAATGATCCATAACCTTTTCACTATACATAACATATACCTGCTTTCTTTTTTATATTATTTGTTTTTCTTGATGAAATCCTCGTACAGCGGAGACATCTCTCTTAAGTGGTTCACAATCTCTTTTAAGTTGTCAACGACGTAGTCCGCATCCTCCATCGTGATCTGGTCGCTGATGGTCAGACGCAGAGAACCGTGTGCAATCTCATGCGGCAGTCCGATTGCCAGAAGTACATGGGACGGATCCAGGGAACCGGATGTACATGCAGAACCGCTGGATGCGCAGATTCCCTTGGAATCCAGAAGAATCAGCATGGACTCTCCCTCTACGAACTGGAAGCTGAAGTTCACGTTGTTCGGCAGACGCTTCACACGGTCTCCGTTTAACTTTGCATACGGAATCTCCTTCTCGATGCGCTCGATCAAATGATCTCTGACTTTGATCTCCTCCGCAGTGCGCTCCTTCATGTTGGCCGTAGCGATCTCTGCTGCCTTTGCAAGACCGATGATACCGGTTACGTTCTCGGTACCTGCTCTTCTGTGGCGCTCCTGTGCTCCGCCGTGGATAAAGGATTTGATCTTCACACCTTTTCTGATATATAAGAAACCGATTCCCTTCGGTCCGTTGATCTTGTGACCGCTGGTGCTCATCATATCGATATTCATTGCCTCGACATCGATCGGCACCTGTGTGTATGCCTGTACTGCATCTGTGTGGAACAGTACGCCATGCTCATGTGCGATCTTACCGATCTCAGCAATCGGCTCGATGGTTCCGATCTCGTTGTTCGCGAACATCACGGAGATTAAGATGGTGTCCGGACGGATGGCTGCGGTAAGCTCGTCCAGCTTTACCAGACCGTTCTCATCCACATCCAGGTAAGTGATCTCGAAGCCTTTCGTCTCCAGATACTCACAGGTGTGAAGAATCGCATGGTGCTCGATCTTCGTCGTGATGATGTGCTTTCCTTTGGACGCATAGGCATCTGCCGTTGCCTTTAATGCCCAGTTGTCAGACTCGGAACCGCCTGCGGTAAAATAGATATTCTCCGGCGTGGTGTTGATGGTCTTTGCAATGACCTCTCTGGCATCCGTGATTGCTTTCTTATTCTCAGAAGAAATGCTGTATATGCTGGATGGATTACCGAACTTCTCTGTAAAGTACGGAAGCATTGCATCAAGCACTTCCGGTTTGACCGGTGTGGTAGCTGCGTTATCCATGTAAATAAGTTTCTTTTCCATATTCTCGTACCATTTCCTTTTTTTATTTCATATCATACCCATATGATATGAATTATACTAGTATCATTTTTTTTATTTGTCAACAGCAAAAATACCTGCGGGAGATATTGTACTTCATTATATACAAAAAGAGGACGTTGCACAGCCGCCCCGACGGTGTAACATCCTCTCTTTATGCATCTTTCCTGCAGTTTCTCCGAAAAAATCCAGTTTTCTCTTCACCGCATACGATTCCTTAAATTACCTTCCGTATCCCCGTAGGACTTCACAGGTCTGTGCGATATCCTCCGCCGTATGTGCCGCAGAGACAAACATTGCCTCGAACTGCGACGGTGCCAGATATATCTGATGATCCAGCATATAATTAAAGTAATCCGCATATCTGGAAATATCGGAGGACGTTGCAGTCTCATAATCCTTTACTTTCTGGGCAGTAAAGAAAATGCTCATCAGCGATCCGATCTGATTCACGCAGACGCTTTCGCCAAAATGTCCTCGCATGCCCTCCGCAAGCGTCCTCGCACTTGCTTCGATCTGTGTGTAGATTTCCGGCGTCTCTTTTAAGATGGTAAGCGTCTCTATGCCTGCCGTCGTTGCGATCGGGTTGCCGGAAAGCGTTCCCGCCTGGTATACCGGTCCGACCGGCGCAACCATATCCATGATCTCTTTTCT